>ENA-OVGE01001043-OVGE01001043.1-human-gut-metagenome-genome-assembly--contig:-NODE-1043-length-23285-cov-6.014206_pt1 | contig 23285 bp, 19 predicted proteins | sample MGYA00237769_ERZ505417 | MGnify/ENA primary metagenome ERZ505417 (study PRJEB26158, sample SAMN06016403) | human gut metagenome | biome: human gut; feature: ankylosing spondylitis patient; material... | reverse complement strand
CCGCGGGGGCGGCGGCAACCCCGCCTGCCTCGAGCACCGCGACCCTCTCGGCCAGGGACTCAAGGGTGAGGTCGCTCTCGGGACGGGCGCAGCGCGTCAGGGCGATCTCGAGCACGAGGCGCTGGTTCACGGCCGTGCGCATCTCGCTCGCGGCGTCGCCCAGCACGGTGAGGACGCGTGCAAGCCTGTCGGGGCTGCCATAGGCGGCCGCCTCGTCGTTGAGCAAGCCAAGCTCGGCCTCGGGCACGCTCGCCACGCCGGGCTTGGGGCCCGCGATGCTCACCACGTACGCATCGCGCACGCGGCTCGCGAACTCGCGGGTGAACTGCAGCAGGTCGCGGCCCGAGTCAACGAGCTCGGCGACCTTGCCAAACAGCGTGGGAACGTCGCGGCGGGCAAGCGCCAGCGACACCTCGGAGAGGGCCGAGTCGCTCGACTCGCCCAGAAGGTCGCGGGCCGCCTCGACGCTCACGTTGCCGGCACCAAAGACCGAGAGCTGCTCGAGCGAGGACAGGGCGTCTCGCATGCCGCCGCGGGCATGGCGAACCACGAGGTCAAGAGCCTCGCCGTCGTAGGTGAAGCCCTCCTCGTCGCACACGTGGGCAAGGTGGGCGCGCATCTCGTCGGGGGCGATGGAGTGGAAGTCGAAGCGCTGGACGCGCGAGAGGATTGTGGCGAGGATCTTCTGCGGGTCCGTGGTGCACATGATGAAGACGACGTGGGCCGGAGGCTCCTCGAGGGTCTTGAGCAGCGCATTGAACGCCGCCGGCGTGAGCATGTGGACCTCGTCGATGATGTAGACCTTGTAGCGGCCGCGCACCGGCGCGTAGTCGACGCGGTTGATGATTTCCTCGCGCACGTTGTCGACGCCCGTGCGGCTTGCCGCATCGAGCTCGTAGACGTCGGGGTGCTCGCCCGCGGCGATGAGCTGGCACTCCTCGCAGGTGCCGTCGGGCAGGTGGCCCTCGCCTTGCTCGCACATAAGGGCCTTGGCGAGGATGCGGGCCATGGTGGTCTTGCCCGTTCCGCGGGGACCGCAGAACAGGTAGGCATGGCTGAGGCGGCCCTCGGTCACGGCGCGCTCGAGCGTCGAGACTACGTGGGACTGGCCAACGACCTGCTCGAACGTCTGCGGGCGGTATTTGCGGTAGAGCGATTCCATGCTGCCTCCACGGGTTAGGGCGCGGTTGCGCTCACCAAGTATACCCGCGCTTCCGGACACGCCCGCGCCTTGAGGTGAGCGGAGGGGCGCCGGTGGGGGCAGTCGAGAAGGGCGGCAGGCGTTCGCCGACGAGGATGGAACCTTCTGCGGCGACCAAGCCAACGCCCGTCGAGACAGGCGGACGACCGGGGCAGACAGGCCGTACCATCAGAACACTATGACTTCGAAGCAGAGGGGCATCATGGCACAGATCGAGGACATCGACGACGCGCTCGAGGCGGTTCCCGCACGCGAGGCAGGACCGGTTGTCATTGGCATCGACGTGGGCGGCACGAGCGTCAAGATGGGCGTCGTGACGCAGCGCGGCGAGATCATCGCCCAGACCAAGGTTCCCACCGGCGCGCTCGAGGGTGCCGAGGCGCTGGGCCGCGTGAGCAACGCCGCGGTCGGGCTCGCCAAGGGTGCGGGCATCGAGGCCAGCGCGGTCGCGGGCATTGGCCTCGACGTGCCCGGCGTGGTGCTCGAGGACGGCACGCTCGCGATGGCGCCCAACATCACGCTCGACCTCGACGGCCTGCGCGAGGCCCTCGCACAGGCCTTCCCCAGCGCGCGCATCGCCACGATCAACGACGCAAACGCCGCGGCCCTGGGCGAGACCTGGGTGGGCGCGGGTGCGGGCGCCGACAGCCTCGTGATGCTCACGCTAGGCACCGGCGTGGGCGGCGGCGTGGTCATTGGCGGCCGCGTGATCGCGGGCGTCCACGGCGCGGCCGGCGAGATTGGCCACCTGTGCATGAACTTCGAGGAGACCGAGGCCTGCGGCTGCGGCCGGCGCGGCTGTCTCGAGCAGTACGCCTCGGCCCGCGGCCTCATCCGCCTCTATCGCGAGGAGTGCGCCACGTGCGGCGCGGCCGAGGTCGAGATTGCCCACGCCACCGACGCGCTCGCCGTCTTTGAGGCCGCACGCGGCGGAAACGCGCAGGCCAAGCGCGCCTGCGAGCGTCTGGGCACCATCCTCGCCCGCGCCCTCGCCGCGCTCGCCGTCACGGTTGACCCCGACGCCTTCGTCCTGGGCGGCGGCATGTGCGGCGGTTGGGACACCTTTGGCCAGACGTGCGTCGACGCCTACCGCGAGTTCGTGATCCCGGGATGCGCCGAGACGCCCATCCGCGTGGCGACCCTAGGCAACGCGGCCGGCCTGCTGGGCGCGGCCCGCCACGCGCTCGCCGCCCTGCAGTAGCGCCGGGGACAGAGGGACGCGTCTTTTGTCCCCGCTCGTCATGGCTTACAGGCTGCGCCCCGCCTGCAGCATGTGCGGGCGGGGCGCCTTGCATCTTGAGACGCCCTTCTCGGCGACATGACGCGCATCCCGCACGTCCTTCTCGGCCAAAAAGAGAGCACCCTGCGGTGGGATAGAGACCGCGGGGTGCTAGCCGAGCCTTGGCCACTCAAGGTGCCGTTCTCGCTGTGCGAGGGGCTCGGAATCTTTAGGTTGGCGCGCGTCCTCCCAGAGAACAGGGGGTTGGAAGAATCTCTGACGAACCGTATGGGCGTGCCGTTGAAAGCGCCCAGACTGACTACCCGACGACCGGAGGGGAGACGAGAGTTCAGGAGGACGCGCGCTTCGATTCGTATCTTCCCAGAGGACGCGACAAGAGTTGATATCTTGCCGCGAACGGTATCGTTTAGCTGGCAAAAGGCCGCTTTTCGTTGGGCACTTTTCTACACAACGGGTGTCACGCCAGGCACCCGCCGCACATGCCGGCAAGCGCCTCGGTGCCGCCCAGGCTCTGGATGTAGAACGGGAAGGTCGACAGGCTCATGATGTGGTTGGTGAACACGCACGGGTTCACCAGGATGATGAGCACGAGGTCGCCCGTCCAGAGCTTGCACTGGACGGGCTTGCGGGTAGAGCTTTGTTGCACGGCAGATCCCTTCGACGAAACGACAGCAGGGCCGTCCGAGGAAGGTCGAGCGGCCCATCAATTGGACTTACGCCATGGGGCCACTCATTGACGCAGGTCATTGTAGCTGCCGCTTTGTTTTTTGCGGCCGATTTTTGTCGGCACGGACGCGCCGCGTGCTAGACTGCACCATTGCGTGTAGCAACAAAGTCGCGGGAGACAACGCGGCGTAGAAACCAAGCGTGCGGTCCCGTCCGGGGTCGCACGCTTTTTGTTTGAGAGGAGAGCTCGTGCAGGCGGCGCCCAGGGAATCATCTTTGGCGTGCTCATGTCCATCACCATGGCCTACGGGATGGAGGTGTACAACGTCGCCTGGAAGCTGGGCTACCCCACCCTGCCGGGCGGCTTCTCGAACATGACCAACGACGTGTTCCTTGGAGCCCTCGTCGAGGCCGCCTACATGTGGATCTTCGTCTTCATCTTCTCGAACCTGTGGGGCAACCGGCCGGGCGCGGGGCTTGCGGGCAGGCTCGTTGACCCCAAGCGCGACAACCCCTTCCTCTGCACGCTCGTGCGCAGCAACTGCACCGTGCTGGTGATGTGCCCCACCATGAGCCTGGTGGCCTCGATCCTGTTCAACGTGGTGCTGGCAGGGGACTCGCCCGTGCAGCTGCCGGCCATCTGGGTGGGAACGCTCATCAAGAACTTCCCATGGCGCTGCTGTGGAACCTCTTCGCCGCGGGCCCCGTGAGCCGTCTGCTCTTTGCGAAGCTCTTCTCGCGCGTGGGAGAGAGGTAAGAAAGCGGGCGCGGCGCATTTCGAGGGGCGCCGCCGCGGGGCCGCTGCAAGGCGCCAGGGCCGCCGCCAAACGCCGCGGCATGGAAAGCCCATGCCCCAAGAGCAAACCGGTCGTCAACGAACAAGGGCCGCCGACTGCAATACACGCAGCCAGCGGCCCTCTCGTCATATCAAGCAGCTAAAGCCGCAGGCACGCGACCCCAGGCACAAGCGCCTACTTGCTGTGGGCGCCCTTCTTCTTGCCCATCTTGGACTTCACGAGGCCCACGATGGTGGGGATGATCGACACGAGCACGATGCCCACGATGAGCAGCTCGAAGTGGTCCTGAACAAACGAGATGCCGCCAAAGAAGTAGCCCAGCAGCGTAAAGAGCGTGGACCACGTGACGCCGCCCAGGATGTTGAACAGCACGAAATTGCGCCAGTGCATGCCACCCATGCCGGCGATGAACGGCACGAACGTGCGGATGAACGGGAAGAAGCGGCCGAGGAAGATGGCGAGGTGGCCCCACTTCTCGAGGAACTTCTCGCTCTTCTCGAGGCGCTCGGGCGTCATGGCCTTGACCTTGCCCGAGGCAACGATCTTGCGGCCAAAGAAGTGACCGATCATGAAGTTGCACTGGTCTCCCAGGATGGCGGCGGCCCAGGCAACGACCAGCAGCGCGACGATGTTGAAGCCGCCGTTGTGGGCAAAGAAGCCCGAGGCGAACAGCAGCGAGTCGCCCGGCAGGAACGGGAAAAACACCACGCCCGTCTCGATGAAGATGATGAGGAACACGCAGCCGTAGGCCATGAGCGGGCCCGCCGCGATCCAGCCCGCGATGGCGGTGCGCGGGTCGCGCAGCAGCTCGGCGATGAAGTTGATGAAGCCCATGCGTCCGTCCGTTTCTGCCCGCCGCACGCTGGCGGGCTCACAAAAAGCCCCGCGGTCCGCTTGCGCAGGACGGCGGGGCGCCGAGTACAAATCGAGCGCGCCCGGTGGGAACGGGTGCCCGCCAGAGGCCTCTTATGGCTGCTGCCTCCCGGCCCTGACCAGGTTCGAGGTGTGACGTCACCCGAACCCACCGAGCGCGCTCGTTGATTCAGTATAGACGAGACGGGCGACCGGGCACAAACCCAGCCGCCCACCTATGAAAGCTCCACGAGTTGGGACGAGGCACACGAGCGCGCCCCAGAGCCCCACGCGCCAACAGACCCGAGCCCTCCGGCACACCAACGCGGGTCGCAACGGGGCGGTGCTGGCACCCCGGGGCGCGCCAACAGACCCGACCCCTTTGGCCCGTCAGTAGGCCTGTCCCTCTGTCCCCAAGAATCGGGGACAAAAGACCCGTCCCCCTGTCCCCGCCTAGAGCAGGGCGCCACAGACGATGAGGGCCACGGCCACCGCGAGCGCGGCGAAGTCGATGCCCGCGAGCGGGTAACGCTTGTAGCTGCTCTCGCGCGAACGCAGGTAGAAGCCGCGCTGCTCGGCGGCCAGGGCCGTCGCGTCGGTCTTGCCCACCGAACTCACGAGCAGCGGCACGCACAGCGGCAGCATGAGCTTGATCTTCTTAATGGGGTTCTTGGTGTCGTACTCGACGCCTCGGGCCGTCTGGGCCTCCATGATCGCGTTCATCTCCTGCGAGAACACGGGCACGAAGCGCAGCGCCGTCGTGAACGTGAAGGCGTAGCGATACGGCACGTGAAGCACCTCGACGCAGGCGTTCGCGAGGTCGTTGAGCTTGGTCACCGTAAGCATGAGGATGAGCGGCAGCGCCACGCCCAGCAGGCGCAGGCAGGCCTTGCCGCCGGTCACGAGGCCCTCGGTGGTCATCCAGGCAACGACCGGGTCGCCCTCGCGCACGAAGGCGGTCTGCAGAAGCAGCATCACCACGGCGAGCGGCACGAGGAGCTTGAGCAGCGACAGCAGGTTCTTGAGCACGCCCGCGTAGGCGCCCAGCACCAGCGTGAGGACGAGCAGGCCAACGAGCAGCGGAAACGTGTCTGCCAGAAAGGTGGCGACGATGATGCCGGCGGCAAGCCCCAGCTTTGCCACCGGGTTCAGGCGGTGCAGGACGGTGGCGCCCGGCACGTAGTCGATGACGTTAACCACGGACGATCATCCCCTCGATGGTGTCGACGATGTCGGAGACCTCGCTCATCTGGGCAAACGCGGGCGAAACCTCGCGCGAGAGCTCGGAGGCGAGCTGCACCATCTGCGGGGGCGCCACGTAGGCGCGCTCCATGAGCGGGCCGTTGGAGAACACCTCGGCGGCCACGCCGCGCTCGAGGATCTGGCCGTTCGCCATCACCACGAGGCGCTCGGCGAAGTCGCTCACGACCTCCATGTCGTGGCACACCATGATGACGGCGCTGCCGCGGTCGGCCATCTCGCGCACCGTCTCCATGACCGTCATGCACTCGCGGTAGTCGAGGCCGCTCGTGGGCTCGTCGAGCAGCACCACCTCGGGCTCGCAGACCACGACGCTCGCGAGGGCCACCATCTGGCGCTGGCCGCGCGAGAGCGAGAAGGGCGCCTCGTCGGCGGGCAGGCCAAAGCGCTCGGCGACCTTGGCGGCGCGCTCGTTGGCCTCCGCCGGGTCGACCCCGTGGAGTTCGAGGCCAAAGGCAATCTCCTCGAGCACCGTGTCCTTGCAGATCTGGTGGTCGGGGTTCTGGAAGAGCGTGGCACAGTGGGCGGCGATGGTGCTCGTGGGCACCTCTGAGGTCGAAAGGCCGGCGATGCGAACCTCGCCCGAGCCGGGTTTGAGCAGGCCGTTGAGCAGCTTGGTGAGCGTGGTCTTGCCGGCGCCGTTCTGACCCACGATGCCCACGAGCTCGCCGGGATAGACGCGCATGGCAAGGTCGCGCACCGAGGCGCCGCCACCCGGGTAGGTAAAGTTCACGCCCGCGAGCTCGACGATGGGCTCGGCGCCCTCGGCGTGCGGACGGGCGGCGGGCGCGTGGGGCGAGGCCGCGGGCGCGCGGCTGGCGCCAACCTCGCGCGCGTCTGGGCCAACCAGGCCCGCCACCAGCGAGGTTGCCTCGGCAACGTTGAGGCACGGCAGGCCGGGCTCGATGAGGCCGCGCCTTGCCAGGCTGTTGGAGATGCGCGCCACGCGGGGGCTGTCGACGCCCATCGCACGCAGCTCCTCGCCGTGCGCAAAGACCTCGTGCGGCGTGCCGTCAAAGGCCACGCGGCCCTTCTCCATCACCACGACGCGGGCGCAGTACTCGCTCAGCAGCGCCACCTTCTGCTCGATGACCACGATCGTGATGCCCATGCGCTCGTTGACCTGGCGCAGGATGTCGAAGACGTGGCGCGAGCTGGCCGGGTCGAGCGCGGCGGTGGGCTCGTCGAGCACGAGCACGCGCGGCTCGAGCGCCAGGATCGCGGCGATGGCGACCTTCTGCTTCTGGCCGCCCGAGAGGGTCGCGATCTCGCGGTCGCGCAGGTCTGAGATGCCAACGGAGGCGAGGGCGCCCGCGAGGCGCTCCTCGATCTTGTCGTGTGGCACGCCAAAGTTCTCGAGGCCAAAGAGCATCTCGTCCTCGACCACCGATGCGACCATCTGCGCGTCGATGTCCTGCAGCACGCTGCCCACGAGACGCGAGATGTCGGTGAGTGTGACGTCGCAGGTGTCGTGGCCGTCGACCAGCGTGGCGCCAAAGAGCTGGCCCGAGAAGTGGTGCGGGATGGCGCCGCTCATCACGGCGGCGAGCGTCGACTTGCCGGCGCCCGAGGGACCGATGACGCCCACGAACTCGCCCGAGCCAATAGAGAGCGACACGGCGTCGAGCGCCTTGTCGCGGCCACGGTCGTAGGAGAACGAGACGTCCCTCAGTTCGATGATTGGTGTTGCGGTTCCCATGTGAGCCTTTCGAGTCTTGGGAGGTTGGTGCGCGCGGCGCCACCTTCATGGCGCGCGCATCGGGGTTGCCTGCCCGCGCGTCGCCAAGTGGCGGGCGCGGGGCCTGCTTGCCCGCGCCGCCGCGCACGGTGGCGGCGCAAGAAAGGGGCGCCCGCGATGGCGTCCCTCCATGGTATCGATGTTACTTGCCGAGAACCTTGTTGAGCGGGAAGAAGAGGGCCTGGACCACGGCGGCGTTGAAGACGGCGGTGCCGAGGACGATGGGCACCTTAACGACCGCAGTGGCAAGCTCGGCGCCCATCATCACGGTGCCGGCGACGGCGAACAGGCCGCCCGAGACGAGCGTGGTAAGGAAGGCGGCGACGAGCGGGTTGAGGCCGCGGCCGACGCCGGTGCGAACGAGCGCGCTCATGACGAGGGCGGCAACGAGCTCGGTGGCGAAGTTGAGGCCCGGGATCGACGTGGTGAGCTGGATGACGGCGGCGGAAAGCAGGCCATAGATGGCGGCCTGGCCGAGGTTGGCGTTGGTGAGGGCGATCGTGAGGGCGTAGGCGGCGATGATGAACTGCGGCTTGATGCCCACGATGGCGAGGGCGTTGCCAAGCGTCATGTTAAGGATGAAGCCGGCGGCGAGCAGGATGGCGAGCAGGACGAGCGACTTGATGTCGACGAGGCCGGTGGACTTGGCGGTGGCGGAGACGGTGCGGGCTTCGGTGACCATGATGGCTTCCTCTCTGTGGGCGCACGGGGCGCGAGAATGTGCCTATGGGCTTTGAGCTAGCGTTTGTTGGTTAGTCTCGGCAGGGTCTGGTGCTAGTCGTTGAGCTTCAGGGCCTTCTTGATGGGCACGTAGAGGGCGCCAACCAGGATGGCGTTGAACACGGCGGTGAGGAGCACGACCGGCGTCATGGCGGCGGCGAGCTGCTCGGCGGCGCCCACCATCGCGATCTTGATGACCATGAAGATGAGGCCGGAGACCGCGGTGGTCACGAAGGTGGCGACGGCCGCGGCGGGGGCGGAGACGCCGCCCTTCTTGGAGGCGGCGCCCACGATGCCGGCCATGAGCATGGCAGCGACGCCCTCGGCGGCGAAGTCGATGAACGGTGAGGTCGTCGTGATCTGGATGACGGCGGCCGAGATGAGGCCGATGATGAGCGCCTGGCCGATGTTGGGGCGCACGACCAGGATCGTGAGGCAGAAGGCCGAGATGATGAACTCGGGGCTGATCATGCCGCCCGAGATCGAGGAGATGGCCTTACCGACGGTGAAGTTGAGGATGAAGCCGGCGGCGAGCAGCACCGCGAGCAGGACGAGGGCCTGGAGGTCGAGCTTGTCGCGATCGTTGGTGTTGACGGTGCGAGCCTGCTGGTTGTTCTCGGACATGGTGGTGATCCTTTCGTCTGGCCTGTGGTCGCCGGGCCTGTTTGCTGAGGGGTTGCGCGCTTAGCCGTGGGGAGCCGCCCCGCTCGGGCACGCCGCCGAGCTACGAAAAAAGGACCCCCGGTCGAGCCGGGAGCCCTTTTGCTTCGCGTAGATGTGGCGCGACAAGACTCACCATCGACCGAGAGAGATCGAGTTGCGCCACCACCAGTTGTTGTTCTGGGACTGGAACATGGTGTACTCCTCTCTTGTGGTCGATAAGCGCCTCGTGCGCTTGTTGGCAGCGACTATACGCGCCAAACCCTACCCGGCGCAAGGACTTTTTTGTTAACGATGCGTAACCGCGGCAAACGCTCTGCGCGAGCAGGGCTTTTGCCAAACGGCTGGCATCAAGGTGCAAACTACCGAGCGCCGCACAGGTAGCTGTGGAGGCGCCAGGCGCCGGTCGACGGCGCCCCGCCCCCCTACTGGGCCATCTTCTCGCGCCAGCCGTCGAGGCGGTCGAGCGCGGCCTTGAGGACCTCGTCGGACTTGGCGAAGTGAAAGCGCACGAAGCGGTGCTCGGGCGCCTCGAAGAAGCACGAGCCGGGAACCGTGCCCACGCCCACCTTGCGGCACAGGTCGACGGCGCAGTCGTAGTCGTCGGCGTAGCCCAGGGACGAGACGTTGGCCATGACGTAGTAGGCGCCCTGCGGCTCGACGAAGTCAAAGCCCAGGTCGCGCAGGCCACCGCAGAACAGGTCACGCTTGTGGGTGTAGAGGGCCGTGAGCTCGTCGTAGTAGGACTGCGGCAGCTCGAGGCCCGCGACGGCCGCCTCCATGAGGGGCGCGGCGGCGCCCACGGTGAGGAAGTCGTGCACCTTGCGGGCGCGGTCGATGACGTCGGCGGGGGCGATGACGTAGCCCAGGCGCCAACCGGTCATGCTGTAGGTCTTCGACAGCGAGCTGCAGCTCAGGGTGCGCTGCGCCATGCCGGACAGGCTCGCGAAGTAGATGTGCTCGTAGGGCGCGTAGACGATGTGCTCGTAGACCTCGTCGGTGATGACCCACAGGTCGTACTTCTCGGCCATCTTGGCAATAAACTCGAGCTCAGGGTGCGAGAAAACGTGGCCGCAGGGGTTAGACGGGTTGCATAGGATCAACGCCTTCGTGCCCGGCATGGCGCACGCCGCCTCGAGCTCGGCCTCGTCAAAGGTGAACGTGGGCGCGTGAAGCTCCACGTACGTGGGGTCAGCGCCGCACAGGATCGTGTCGGCGCCGTAGTTCTCGTAGAACGGCGAGAAGATCACGACGCGGTCGCCGGGGTTGGTGACCGTCATGACCGAGCACATCATGGCCTCGGTGGAGCCGCAGGTCACGACGATCTGCGTCTCGGGGTCGATGTCGAGGTTCATGCGTGGGCTCTGCTTTGCGGCGAGTGCGGCACGGAAGTTGGGGGCACCCCAGGTGATCGCGTACTGGTGGGGGCCGGTGTGGGCCACCTCGGCCAGGCGGTCGGTGATGGCCGCGGGCGGGTCGAAGTCGGGGAAGCCCTGGGACAGGTTGATGGCGTCATACTTCATGGAGACGCGCGTCATGCGGCGAATCACGGAGTCCGTGAACTGCGACGTGCGCTGGCTGAGCTCTTGCATGCGTTCTCCTCGCGATGGCGGTTGAGCAACGCCGCTACCCTACCACGCCGGCGGCGCTGGCGCGTTTCCCGCACGTTGCGGGCGGGCGCCCGCCAGCCACCGCCTCGCCCGCCGTAGCGCGCTTCCCCAAATCCAGATTCCTAGGATTGTGTCGTTAACCGCAATTAGCGGACAGCGTTAACGGCATTTTCCTAGGAATCTGCGAGAGAGAGGGAGCGGATGAGCGCGCAGAAATCAAGGAAGGGGTGAGACGGGATGGAGAGGATGCGACGGGACAACTGCGGGGGCCAAGGCGGGCGCATACATGTCAAGTGGGATTCATCGCGTCAAATAGCAGCGCTTTTTCGGGTAAACTTGCGATATTAAGCACTCGCGCAGGAACGGAAGCACGCCATGGAAGTCAAGCCCGTCAAGAAGGAAACCCTCACCGAGCAGATCATGAACCAGCTGGCCGAGCAGATTACCTCCGGCGAGCTGGCTCCCGGCGAGCGTCTTCCCGACGAGCGCTCCCTAGCCGAGATGTTCGGCGTCACCCGCAGCCGCATCCGCGAGGCCCTGCGCGCCCTGTCGCTCATCGGCCTCATCGACATTCGCCCCGGCGGCGGCTCGTTCGTGGCCGAGCAGAGCGCCCAGATTCCGCGCGAGACCATCCTGTGGAGCTATCACCGCGAGATCTCTGACTACGAGAACCTCTACGACGCGCGAAAGCTCATCGAGGGCACCGTCTACCTCTCGTGCTTCGACCGTCGCACCGACGAGGTGGTCGACACGCTGCAGGACTACGCCGACAAGCTCTTCTCGCTCGACACGAACGAGGTCTCGGGCGAGGCGTTCTGCCAGCTCATCGACGAGATCGACACCTACGTGGGCGCCAACTGCGGCAACGGCATCTACGACAAGCTCATGCAGACCATGATCGTGCTACGCCACGACAGCGCCCTGCAGATCCTGTCGATGCCCACCTCCAAGGAGAGCGCCATCCTGTGGCGCGTCAAGGTGCTCAAGTCGTTTGCCCAGGACGACCGCTCGCGCGTGGTCTCCAACATCGACGGTTTCTTCGCCAACTCGATCAGCCAGCTCACCACCGAGTAGCGGCGCACCAGGCCGAGAAGCACAGCCTCGGGCCGTATGCCCGCAGGTTGCACGCTCGCATGCTGCGCCCCCGCACGCTGCACGCCGCATGCCCGCACGCCGCACTCTGCTCATAATCCTAGGATTATGGCGATATGGCCTTTTAGCGGATAGATAAATCCCCGTTTTCCTAGGATTATGAGAATTGGAAGTGAGGCGCGCTTGAGAGCTGGAAGCAAAGTGCGCACTTGAGAGTTGGAAGTGAGGAGCGCGTTCGCGTTTGGCCGAGAATCGCGAACGCGGCGCACCGTCGCAACCAGCATCGCAACAAAGAGAGGCCCCGCTGCTCCCTTCCAGCAGTCAGGGCCTCATTCATGAGCAGGCCGAGACGAGCAGTGCGCCTCGGCAGCACGCAGGCAGCCTGCGGCAAGGGAAGCCCTTCCTCCACCCCGCCGCCCGGCGCGCCCCAACCTACTTGACGAGGTTCTCCGCCACGACGGAGTCGACGTGGGCGGCCGCCTCCTCGGAGAGGGGCAGGAACGGCTTGCGCATCTGGCCCACGGCCACGCCGCGCTTGGCCAGGATGTGCTTGATCGAGGGGAACAGCCCCTCGCCCATGATGGCCTCCATGATGTTGTTGGCCTTGACCTGCAGCTCGCGGGCCTCGTCGAGGCGGCCGGCGTTGAAGGCCTCGTACACCTTGAGGTAATGCGGCAGCATGAAGTTGAACGTCGAGCCGATGAAGCCGTCGCAGCCCATCGCCATGAACGCAACCATCTCGTTCTCAAAGCCGCCAAAGCACTTGAGCTCGGGATTGATGGCGCGCAGACGCTCCATCTCGTAGAGGTCGAGGTTGGTGTGCTTCACGCCCGCGATCGAGCCCGAGGCGAACATCGCACGGGTGTCGGCGTCGTAGAGGTTGAGCGTACGCTTGGTGTTCATGGGGATGTTGTAGTAGTAGACGCCGTGGCCCACCGCGCTCGCGATGTCGTCGTAGTAGCCGGCGACCGCGGCCGAGGAGTAGCCAAAGTAGATGGGCGGCGTGGCGGCGATACGTTGGTAGCCCATCTCGGCGGCAGCCTTGGCATAGGCCACGCTCTCGTCGGTGCCGCACGAACCCACGTGGGCAAAAAGCGTGCACCTGTCCTTGTACTCGGCAAAGACCTCAAAGAGGTGCAGGTGCTCCTCGGGGCTCAGCAGGAAGCACTCGCCCGACGACCCGGCCACGAAGAAGCCGGCCGCGCCCTCGGCGAGGTTCGCCTCGATCATCTCGCGGGCGACCTCGTCGTTGATCTTTCCGTTCTCGTCGAAGGGCACCATCGACGCTACGTACAGGCCTTCCATCATCTTCTCCTTTGCGCGGGTTGCGGCCTTGCCAAAACGGGCGCCCATTGCGGGCGCCCTGGGAAATGGGCGCCGGGGAGTGGCGCCCATCGTTAAAGGTAGCTTGCGGTGCTAGTCGAGGTGGTAGACCTCCTGCATGTCGACCCACGGACCGTCATCGGTGAAGGGCTTCATGCAGGGAACGACCGCGGCCCACCACTCCTGGGTCTTGGGGTCGGCGGCCATCTTGGCCATGTCGGCCTCGTAATCGTCGCCCACGTACTCGTAGTACGAGAAGAGCAGGCCGTCGTAGTAGTAGATCGAGTAGTTCTGCAGGTTGCAGGCCTTAATCATCTCGTTGACGCCCTCGAAGGGGTTGGAGTGGTAGGCGGCGTACTTCTTGTAGCCCTCCTCGCCATCGGTGCGGGAGACGGAGCCAAAACGCATAACTTGAGCCATGGTGATTCTCCTTTGCGTGGTGCCCGCGACGCGTCGCGGGCGTTCCTGATGAGTGGGGTGCGACCGGGCGTCACCGCAGCGCGAGGCCCGAGCCGCGAACGTTTGCGCTAGCGGGTGCCCATGCGGTACACGCGGCGGGCGTTCTCGGCAAAGAGCGCCTCGCGGTCTGCGGCGTCCATCGACTCGGTCATCTCGAGCATCGCGCAGATCCACTGGTCGAGCGTCATCGCCACGTGGAGCACCGGGAAGTTGCTCGCAAACATCACCTTGTCGGCATCGAAGGCGTCGAGCGCCACGTCGACGGCGCAGGCGAGCGTGTCGGTGCTCCAGGGCTTCATGGGGTTGAGGCCCGAGACCTTGCATACCACGTTGTCGAGCTGCCCCAGCTCGGCCATGTTGCGCTTCCAGGTCTCTTGATAGGCGCGCTCGTCTTCCGTGGGATTGGCGGCGCCCATGATGTCGGCGTCGACGATGCCCATGTGGTTGAGCACGATCGTGGTGTCGGGGCACTCCTTGGCAACCGTCACGAGATCGCCCAGCTCGGGACAGCGCACGCAGCCCTCGAAGACGAGCCCCAGCTCGCCCATGCGGCGGACGTTGGCAAGGAAGCCCTCGCCCAGGCAGGTGCCGGGGGCGGCACTGGGCACGTGGAGCACCTGGCGCAGGCCCCGAATCTGTGGGCGGCCCGCCCACTTGGTGATGTACTCGTCAAAGCCCGGCTCGTCGAGGTTGCCCGAGATGCAGGCCGCGCCGTAGATGCCATTCGGATCGTCGACCATCTGGCAGGCAAGCTCGTTCTCGCGGGGACGCTCGTCGTGGGCCATGTCGACCTCGATGTAGACCGCCTGCTCCACGTGGTAGCCGTGGGACTCGTCGCACAGGGACTTGTAGTCCTCGACCGAGTAGCTGCGCTTGAGGGTGGGGCCCTCGCCGTCGAGCCATGGGAGGCGGTAGTTGTCGAGGTCCCAGACGTGCACGTGGGTATCGATGATGTTCATCATGGGCGGTGGTGCTCCTTCGCGGTTGCGCTGGCGCGCGGTAGGTCGGGAAGGCGGGCGCGGCCCCCTACGGCCGCGCCCCATCCCGAGGGTTGGGATTTACTACTCGGTGTAGTCGACCGGGGTGCCACCCTCGGCGCTGGACTTGTAGCAGGCCTCGACGACGCACATGGTGTGGAAGGCGTCCTCGACGGAATTCATGTACTCGTAGTTCGGGTCGTCGAGCTTCTTCATCAGGCCACCCATGGTGCCAATGAAGGCCTCGTTGAACCAGCTGCCGCGCACCGGGACGGTCTTCCACTCGTCGTCCTTGAAGGTGATGTACTCGACAGAGTCGGGCTCGCCCTCGGGGTAGTCGTACATGAGGCCGAGCTTGACGCGGATGGCGCCCTCGAGGCCCTCGATCTTGAGCGTGGACTCCTGGTACTTGCGGCCGTAGTTGTGGTTGAAGTTGATGTGCAGGTTCACGCGCAGGTCGTCGCCGTAGTCCATGATGATCGCGGTGCGGGTCTGGGCGAGCTCGCGCATCTTGGGATGCTGCATCGTCTTGCAGTAGACGGCCTTGGGGTCGCCGACGAGGCTGCGGATGTTGTCGATGTAGTGGATGGAGTGGTAGTTGATCTCCACGCGGTCCTTGGGGAACAGGAACGGCCACAGGTTCCAGGGCTGCTCGCCCACGAGGCGGTGGTCTATATCAACGACCTGGCCGATGACGCCGTCGGCGATGAGCTTGCGCACGGCGATCATGTACGGGGCCTGGCGCAGCTGGAAGTTGACGCCGGCGGTGAGGTTCTTACGGTGGCAAACCTCGAGGATGGCGCGGGCCTCCTCGATGCTCTCGCCCATGGGCTTCTGCATGAGCACGCCGGCGCCGTCAGGGAGCTGCTCGAGAATCTCGCGGGTGAAGTTGGCCGGGACGGCGACGTCAAAGACGGCACCGGCCTCGACGCCCACCTTCACGGCGTCCTCGAGGGTCTCGCAGACCGTGGGGACGCCCCAGTCTGCGGCGGCCTTCTTGGCATTGTCGAGGTTCACGTCGTAGCAGGCGATGACCGGGTAGCCGGCGAGCTTGTAGGCCGGGTAGTGCGAGCCCTGGACGATGCCGCCCGTGCCGATCGAGACGATGGGGCGGGGCTTCTCGGGCATCTCGGGGACGTAGGTGAGCTCGTCAATCGAGGAGACGTTGTCGACTGCCATGGTTGGAACTCCTTTGCTTGTGAGGGCGACGCGTCGCCCGTACATGTGATGGAGAAAGCTAGTTGGCGCAGTACAAGCTAGAGCTTTGATACTTGTGAGAAGGGACCGCGCGGGCTGAAGGGGGCAGCCCGCGCGGCGGGCGGCTTACATGCCGTTAGAGATGCCCAGGATGACGAGGGCGACGATGATGACGGCGTTGCCGATGAGGGCGACCTTCTTGGGCTTCTCAAAGCCCTTCCACTCACCGTCCTTGAAGCCCCAGGCGTTGGCCACGATGAGGGCGAGGCCGTTGAACATGACCCAACCGACGGCCGGGCCGAGGTCGCCGAGCAGCGACGTGGCGAATCCGTAGACGCCGAGGGCGGCGAACCACACGAAGGAGGTCAGCAGAACCTTGCCGTAGGCCTTGCCGCAGCCAGGCTTGGTGTAGTCGGAGAAAGTGTGGTTCTTGACGAGCTTGTACAGGGCGTAGAAGAAGTTGGCGACGAAGCCGCCGGCGAAGACGACGCACCACTGGAGCAGGGAGGCCATCATCGGTTCAACGCCAGCCTCGACGGCGATGTTGACGGGAGTGCCGGAGGCGGTGGCGCCGATGTTGATCGCGGCGGAGCCGGCGCCAGAGGCGAGGGCCATGATGAAGCCGACCATGAACAGGGACTTCTTGCCGTCACCGGCGCCGGACTCCTCGGTCTCGCCCTGCTCGGCGCGCTTCATGAAGCCAGCCTTGGAAAGAACGATGACGCCCACGAGAAGAACGGCCTGGCCGGCGAGGATGAGGGCGAGGACGCTCGGCGAGGGCCAGGTGCCCAGGATCGCCATGGGAACGAGGCTGCCCAGAAGGTTGGAGAGGCCCAGGTTGATGCCCGTGACCAGCGAGACGCCGATGTAGTCAATGGCGCGGCTGTACCAGATGGAGCTGATGCCCCAGAAGAAGCCGGCCAAGGCGCCGCCGATGAGCATGGGCGTCGGGGTCTGGGTGAGGTAGGAGAAGTAGTCGCCGCCGATGCCGATGAAGGCCCAGATGTGCGGCATCAGCAGAACGCCGATGATCGAGAAGAGCGCCCAGAAGGCCTCCCACGAGAACGGTTGGTACTTCTTAAAGCAAATGCCAAAGCTGCCCTGGAACAGGGTCGCAAGCAAGAGAACGCCAAAACCTGCAACTGCCATCTCTTTGCTCCTTGTCTTTGTCAGTAGACGATTAGGGGAAATCGAATGGTGCGGTGGTTCGCCAGATTGCCGGGCCCGCGGATGCCGTAGGCGCTTCTGGTAGCACCAATAATTGTTTGCTCTGTGCGCTTTTGCAACCATCGGGGCGAATTCAGACCTTTCCAGCAAGGCGAACGGTCGATTTTTGGGTGCAAGCGGAATATTGGTACTACCAATTGGCTATTTCGCCCTCGCGCTAGACAACTTTGGTACTACCAATTACACTTTCGTCAGCGCAACACGCTTTCATATATGTAGTGACGCGCCCCAAAGCACTCGCCCTCTTCTAGGGAGAAGACATGGCAACACTGAGAGGCATCACCTGGAACCACAGCCGCGGTCTCACGTCCATCGTTGGCGTGACCCAGCGCTTCAGCGAGCTCAACCCCGGCACCGACATCGTGTGGGAGAAGCGCTCGCTCTCCGAGTTCGAGAGCAAGCCCATCGAGGAGCTGGCACGCAGCTACGATTTCCTCATCATCGACCACCCCTGGGCGGGCTTTGCGGCCAAGCACAACGTGCTGCTGAACCTCGCCGAGCACCTGCCGGCGGACTTCATGGCAGACCAGCGCGCCAACTCGGTGGGCAAGTCGTTCATGAGCTACAACTTCGACGGCTTCCAGAGCGCCCTTCCCATCGACGCCGCCTCGCCCATCGCCCTGTCACGTCCCGACAAGATCGCCGCCGACGAGCTGCCCCGCACCTTTGACGAGGTGCTCGAGCTCGCCGCCACGGGCAAGGTGCTCTACGCCGCCACGCCCACCTACCTGCTCATGGACTTCTACGGCATGTGCGCCACGGCCGGCGGCGCCCTCTTTAACGAGGCCGACCCCGACCACGTCGTCGACGCCAAGACCGGCCTCATGGTCCTCGAAGACATGCGCCACCTGGCGAGCCTGTGCCCCGAGCAGGTCTTCTCGCTCAACCCCATCGGCCTTGCCGAGGAGCTGTGCGCAAGCGACACGGCCGTCTACTGTCCGTGGGTCTACGGCTACGTCAACTACTCGCGCCGAGGCTACGCCGCCCATCCCGTCAAGGCCACGAACGTCGCGACCTACCACGACGGTGGCATCCTGCAGGGCGTCCTCGGCGGCACGGGCCTCGCCATCTCGGCGGGCACCCAGCACGCCGACGAGGCCCTGGCGTTTGCTCAGTACGCCCTCTCGCCCGAGGTGCAGCGCACGCTCTACACGGACTGCGGCGGCCAGCCGGGCCACCGCGCCGCCTGGCTCGACGAGGAGTGCAACCGCACCACGCTGGGCTTCTTCGCCGACACCCTCGACTCGCTCGACGCCGCCTACCTGCGCCCACGCTACAGCGGCTACCTCTACTTCCAGGACAGCGCCGGCCCGATCCTGCACGAGTTCGTGCAGGGAGGCCAGGCGGCCGAGGAGACGCTCACCAAGCTCGACGAGCTCTACGTCGCCTCGCGCGCCAAGGCATAAGGGGAGCGTGACACCATGAAACCTCTCGAGGGAATCCTCGTCCTTGACTTCTGCCAGTACCTCGCCGGGCCCTCCGCGGCCCTGCGCCTCGCCGACCTGGGCGCCCGCGTCATCAAGATCGAGCGCCCCGGCGTGGGCGACGGCTCGCGCCACCTCGTGCTCGAGGGCTGCATGGCAGACGGTGACGGCCTCAACTTCCACACGATCAACCGCAACAAGGAGAGCATCGCGCTCAACACCAAGAGCCCCGAGGGCCTTAGCGTGGCCAAGCGCCTCATCGCCCAGGCCGACGTGCTCATCGAGAGCTTCCGCCCCGGCGTCATGAACAAGATGGGCCTGGGCTGGGAGCAGGTGCACGAGCTCAACCCGCGCCTGGTCTACGCAAGCATCTCGGGCTACGGCGCGCTAAGCCCCTGGGCTGCCAAGCCCGGCCAGGACCTGCTCGTCCAGTCGCTGTCGGGCCTCGCCTGGCTCAACGGCAACGCCGACCAGCCGCCCATGCCCTTTGCCCTGTCACTCGCAGACTCCTACACAGGCGTCCACGCCGCCGAGGGCATCCTCTCCTGCCTCATCCGCCGCGAGACCACCGGCGTTGGTGGCCACGTTGAGGTGAGCCTGCTCGCGAGCGTGCTCGACCTGCAGTTCGAGGTCATCACCACCTACCTCAACGACGGCCACAAGGCCCCGCAGCGCAGCGCCTTCAACAACGCCCACGCCTACCTCTCCGCGCCCTACGGCATCTACGAGACGAGCGACGGCTACATCGCGCTCGCCATGGGCTCGGTGCCCGAGCTGGGTCAGATCATCGGGTCTGAAGAGGTCGCCGCCTACACCAACCAGGCCGACTGGTTCGACCGCCGCGACGAGATCAAGCGCAAGATCCAGGACGTGCTCCAGACCAACGCCACCGAGCACTGGCTGGGCCTTCTACGGGAGCGCGACTACTGGTGCTCCGACGTCTACACCTGGGAGAAGCTCGTGGCCTCCGACGCATTCGCCGCGCTCGACTTTGTTCAGGACGTGAGCCGCGTCGAGGGCGAACACGTCTTCACCACGCGCTGCCCCATCACCTTCGCCGGCGAGGACCTGGGCGCCTCCAAGAGCGCCCCGCGCCTGGGCGAGGACACCGACCGCATCATCCGCGAGTTCCACCTCGACGAGAAGGAGGCTGAGTAGTATGAAGCCACTCGAAGGCATCACCGTGCTCGACCTGAGCCAGTTCCTCTCCGCCCCCTCGGCGACGCTGCGCCTCGCAGACCTGGGCGCCCGCGTGATCAAGGTGGAGCGCCCCGGCACCGGCGACATCTGCCGCACGCTCTACATCTCCAACTGCGACATCGACGGCGACTCGTCGCTGTTCCACGCCATCAACCGCAACAAGAGCAGCGTCACGCTCGACCTCAAGGACCCGGCGAGCCGCCCCGCACTCGAGCGCCTTGTTCGCGAGGCAGACGTCATGGTCGTGAACTACCGACCCGGCGTGGCCGAGCGCCTGGGCGTCGACTACGAGACGGTTCGCGAGCTCAACCCCGCGATTGTCTACGGCGAGATCACCGGCTACGGCAAGAAGGGCCCCTGGGTGGGCCGTCCCGGCCAGGACCTGCTGGCCCAATCGCTCTCGGGCATCTGCTTCCTCAACGGCAACGCCAACCAGCCGCCCATGCCCATGGGCCTCTCCATCGGCGATCTGTTCGCCGGCCAGCACCTGGCCCAGGGCCTGCTCGCGGGCATCCTGCGCGCCAAGCGCACGGGTCAGGGCGCGCACGTCGAGGTCGACCTCATGCGCTCGCTGCTCGACGCCCAGTTCGAGGTCTTCACCACCTACCTCAACGACGGCCACAAGGCCCCCGAACGCAGTGCCATCAACAACGCCAACGCCTTCATCGACGCGCCCTACGGCATCTACGCCACCGCCGACAGCTACCTGGCGCTCGCGATGATCCCCATCCCCCGCCTGGGCGAGCTCGTTGGCTGCGAAGCCCTGCAGGCCTACACCGACTCCGAGACCTGGCACACGAAGCGCGACGAGATCAAGGCCATCGTGGCCGAGCACCTTAGCCACCAGACGACCGACCACTGGCTCTCGGTCCTCGAGCCGGCCGATGTCTGGTGCGCCGACGTCTACACCTGGGACAAGCTCATGGGCACCGAGGCGTTCAAGAGCCTGCACATGACCCAGGAGGTCAGCCGCGCCAACGGCACCCGCGTGCAGACCACGTGCTGCCCCATCGTCATCGACGGCGAGCGCCCGCACGGCGGCCCCGCCGCGCCCACGGTGGGCCAGGACAACGCCCTGCTCGAGGCCTAGGGCGCACCTGTCTCCCGCTCTTCTCGCGCGCGCCGCGCACATCCCGCGGCATCTGCTCCACCCGCACGTCTTGCTCCGCCAGCTTTACCCACACAGGCAACCAACGGCGACAGCGCCGCTTCAGACGAAAGGACACATCATGGACGAGAAGGCCTGCTACTTCGAGGACTACCAGCTCGGCGACTCCCGCACCACGGGCGCCAAGACCATCACCGAGGCCGACATCGTGATCCACGCCGGCCAGACGGGCGACTTCTTCCCCCACCACATCGACGCCGAGTTCTGCAAGAACACCGAGTTTGGCCAGCGCATCGCCCACGGCACGCTGACCTTCAGCGTGGGCGTTGGCCTCACCGCCTCGTTCATCAACCCCGTGGCCTTCTCCTATGGCTACGACCACCTGCGCTTCATCAAGCCGGTCTTCATTGGCGACACGATTCACACCGTGGTGACCATCTCCGACAAGAAGGACCACAAGAAGCGCGCCAACATGGGCATCGTGACCGAGCACCTCGAGGTGCTCAACCAGCGCGGCGAGACCGTCATGGTCGCCGACCACCTGCTCATGTGCCAGAAGCGCGACGCCTAGACGCCGCCTCCGCGACCGCGAGGCTGCCCGGGGCGCCGCCACTCCCCGGGCAGCGCCCCGCACCAGGCGGCGTCACTCGCCATTTGGCCCCATGCCGCCGTCCGTCTCGCACATAAGATCTGCCGCCCCCGATGGCGCCCGCCTCTCCCATGCAAGGCGGGCGCCCCTTTTATGCGGCGACGCGCCGCAGGTCCATGGCGGCGGCACGCCACGGCGGCTCGGCACCCAGCGGAGCAGCAGATTCCCAGCCAGCAGCAGATTCCTAGGAAAATGTCGTTAATCGCTATTAGCGGACAGGATTAACGACATTTTCCTAGGATTTTGAGGGGAAGTTTGAGGGGGAGAGGGACTGCTCAGGCGCAGGCGGGCGACGATGGTGCAGGGCCGTCCCACGCAACGACGCGCTAGGCGTCGATGGTGATGGCGTCGCCAATGACCTCGCGGGTCTTCTCGAGCGGCCAGGTCGTGGGGTCGCCCACGCTGCTCAGCAGTTCGTTGGCGTTGGCGTCGTCGGCCGTGTAGCCCTTCACGAAGCGCACGACGTCGGTGTTGCCCACCATGTGCTCCACGAGCGGGTGCCACACGACGTTGCGCACCGCGATGCCGCCGGGGCCCACGTCCTCGCCATCCTGCGCGCCCTCGCCCACGCGAACGAAGTCGCAGCTCAGCATGCCGCTGAGGATGCAGTTAGGGCTGTTCTGGTAGCCCGAGACAAAGTCGCCCAGGCCATAGGCGCACAGCATCTTGCCGCCGCCCGAGCGGCTCACCCACTCAACCGGCTGGATCACGTGCACGTGGCTGCCAATGACGACGTCGACGCCGATGTCGGCGCACACCTGGGCGATGGCCCTCTGCTCGTCGCTCGCACCGTTGGTGTACTCCTCGCCCCAGTGCATGTAGACAAGCACGACGTCTGCCACCTGGCGGGCACGCTCGACGTCGGAGCGCATCTTGGTCTCGTCGTAGGGCACGGCGTAGTAGTCGTTGGGCAGGTCGCTCTGCTCGTAGCCGTTCTGGCCATAGCAGTACGAGAGGGCCGCGAGCCTGATGCCGTTGCACTCGACGACGCGCACGGTGTCGCGGTCGGCCTCGCTGGCGTAGCTGCCAATGGTCACGAGCCCGGTCTTGGCGTCCCACACCTGCTGGGCGTGCTCGATCGAGGGCGTCCAGGTGTCATAGGTGTGGTTGCTGTTAGTGTTCACGATGCGCCAGCCGGCGTCCGCCACGGCGTCTGCCAGCGAGTCGGGCGTGTTGTAGCTGGGGTAGCCCATGTAGTCGTAGCGGTCGGAGCCGCCCAGGGTCGTCTCCTGGTTGATGAACGAGACGTCGTACTGGCTCTGCACCACGGGCGCGACCTCGGCATAGAAGGGCGAGAAGTCATAGGTGCCGTCGCCGACGGAGCCCGCCCAGCCATCTGTCAGGGTAAGCAGGTTCTCGTTCATGAGGTTGTCGCCCACGGCCGAGAAGCTCATGCGGCCCATGCCGCTTGCGGTTTTGCTGCAGGCAAGCACCTTGGTGGCGGGGGCGTTGGGGTCGGTGGCTGTGGCCGCGACGGTCGTAGCGGCGGCATCCGCGGCGGCCTCGGTGGTGGTGGACGCCTCCGCGGCGGGCGTCACCTGCGACGACACGCAGCCCGAGATGCCGCGCACGACGAAGACGACGAGCACCACGAGCAGCACGATGCCGGCCGCGGCAAATGCGAGGGGCGGGATGCGCTGGGCCGGCGCGCTCGAGAGCGTGCGGAAGCGCCAGCCGCCGTTCTTTGCCGAGGTGTCACGGAACTGCGGGACGTTATGCTGTGACCAGCCAAGCGGGCGCTGCTGGCGGGGCCTGCGGCGCGGTGGGCGGTCGTCGGGAATCGTGGTGCCGCGGCCGCAGCGCTCGGACTCGCCGTACTCGAGGCGCTGGGCCGGGCCCTGGCGGTAGCCGCGGGGACCGTTCGCGGGACGGGCGCCCGAGTGGG
>ENA-OVGE01001034-OVGE01001034.1-human-gut-metagenome-genome-assembly--contig:-NODE-1034-length-23374-cov-4.935546_pt1 | contig 23374 bp, 17 predicted proteins | sample MGYA00237769_ERZ505417 | MGnify/ENA primary metagenome ERZ505417 (study PRJEB26158, sample SAMN06016403) | human gut metagenome | biome: human gut; feature: ankylosing spondylitis patient; material... | reverse complement strand
GGGTCCTACTTCTTCGAGGTGGGCGCGTCGGTGCGCTCCAACGGCTGCGTCTACGACCGCAAGTACTCGGCGATCTCGCTCGCGGGCCACGACGAGCTCTACGCGTTTGCCGCGAAGCCCCTCGCCTTCGACGAGGCGGGCGCCCTCGTGGTGAGCGAGCCCACCGACTTCATGACTTTCCTCAACGCGTGCTCCGCCGCCAAGTGGCGCACCTACTGCGGCATCGGCGAGGTCGTCCTGCACCTCGCGCTTTCGGGCAACGCCTGCGAAGTCATCGTCAAGGGCATGCCCCAGGGCGCCAAGGCCGAGGCCCAGAACACCGTCGAGCTGTCGCGCATCACCGTCGAGCCCAACGAGGGCGAGGTGGCGGCCGTGAGTGCCACGGTCGACACCGCGGGCATGGACCTCGTGGCCTTCGAGCTGCTCCCCTGCGGCAGGACCCTGCTGCACGGCGGCCACTGGGCGGCCCAGGTGGACGAGGGGCGCGTGCGCCCCATTGAGCTCGCGCTCTCCACTACCACCTTCAAGAAGGAGCACTACATCGTCCCCAACATCGAACTCATGCGCTCGAGCATGGCGAGCGAGGCAGACCCCATCTTTGGCCACTTCCACATGTTCGTGGTCGACAACGGCCGCACGCTCGACGCCGACGCCCTCTCCGACGACCTCGTGACGGTCATCGACAACGAGAACGTGGGCGGCGCCGGCGGCTTTGCCCGCGGCATGCTCGCCGCGCTCGACTCGGGCGAGGGCTTCACCCACGTGGTCCTCATGGACGACGACGTGCACGTCTTCCCCGAGAGCATCAAGCGCACCTACAACCTGCTGGCGCTCGCCAGCGACGCCTACAAGGACGCCTTCGTGAACGGCGCAATGCTCTCCGTCGAGCAGCCCTGCCGCCTGTTCGAGGACGTGAGCCACGTGCTGCGCAGCGGCGTCTACCGCAAGGTCAAGCCTGACCTCTACGTCGACCGCCTCGACCAGGTAGTCGAGAACGAGCGCCTGAATGTCGAAGTTGACAACGCCTACGGCGCCTGGTGGTTCTCGTGCATCCCGGTGGCCAACATCCGCGAGAAGGGTCTGCCCCTGCCGGTCTTCGTGCGCTGCGACGACGTCGAGTACGGCCTGCGCTCGAAGCCCACCAACATGACGATGAACGGCATCTGCGTGTGGCACGAGAGCTTCGAGGGGCGCCCGCGTGCCTCGGTCGACTGCTATCAGTACGTGCGCAACTTCCTCGTCATGGCCGCCTGCGACGGCTTCGTCAACACCGAGCTGTTCATGACGCGCGTCTGGCGCAACGTCATGCTGCGCCGCCGCGACCTCGAGTACGGCGCGGCCGAGCTGCTGCTGCAGGGCGTTGAGGACTACCTGCGCGGCCCCGAATGGCTCATGGAGGCAGACGGCAGCGCCCTCATGCGCAAGAACGGCCAGCTCAACGATAAGTTCGTGCCCGTGAGCGAGCTCGACCCCGAGCTCGTCGCCGCCGCGCGTCTGGATGAGGTCAAGCCCACCCAGCACCGCAGGCTGGGCCTTGCCGGCAAGCTCGTGAAGTCCATCCCGGGCGACAAGCACCTGCTTCCCGACGCACTGCTGCGCAAGACCCCCGGCCACATGCAGCGTCTCACCGACGTGGACTATGACATCGACACCCGCGCGGCCCGCACGATTGTCGTGCTCGATGCCACGGGCGAGAAGGCCGCCGTCCGTGAGATGGACCGCGAGCGCAACCGCCGCATCATAGCACGCGAGCGATCTCTCAAGAAGCGCTGGCAGCTCGAGCACGAGCGCGTCGCGCAGGCCTACAGGGACGCCTTCCCCACGATGACGGGCGAGGCCTACTGGCGAAGCCACCTTGGCATGAAGTAGCGGGCTGTTGCCACGAAGACCTGGTATCGGGGGCTGACTTTCCACCTGGGAAGCCGACCCCTTGTCATACGTGAGACCATGACGCAGCTGCTGGTACAAATGCAAAGGGCTGGCTTCCCACGGAGGGGAAGCCAGCCCTCTCTCTTCATGTTTGTGCGAATTGGGTCCAAGTAGTCGCGCATCGGGACAATTGCCCGAAGAGCCAAGCCTCGGCTACTTCTCGGGACGCTTGACGTACTCGATCTGGGGATGGAAGCGCAGGCCTTCGAGGGTGCCGCCCACGACGGCCCGGGCGCGCTCGAGCTTGCGGCCCTTGGCCTCGAGCAGGATGCGCGCGAGGTGGTTGAGGTCGCGGGCGGCCACGTACGCATAGCCCGCGACGCCCTCGCCACGGTAGAGCACGATGTCATTGCGGTAGGCCAGGCGAAAACGCGCGATGCGCTCGCCCGAGTCGAGCGCAATGTTGCCCGCGCCGTTGGTCTTGCACTTGTGCGTGACGATGCTCGTGCCCACCACGTAGCACGGATACCTGCGCGAGACGCGGCGCGTGAACTCCCAATCGTCGGTCCAGATGAAGAAGTCTTTGATGGGGAGCCCCAGCTCGGCGATGACGTCGGCCGGGACGAACAGCGACACGAACGACGCGAGCGTGCAGGGCTGCAGCTCGGGCGAGAAGTCCTCGATCGTGGTGTGCAACGGGTGGCGCTGGCGGTTCATCGAGCAGGGCGTGCCGTCGGTCCAGAGGCACACGCTCGTGAGGTAGCCGTACTCCCCCTTCAGACCCTCGCCGGCAAGCAGCAGCTCGCGCAGGGTGTCGGGGTGGGTCATGCAGTCGTCATCCATGACCCAGACGTAGTCGTGGCCGCGCTCGACCGCGACGCGCATGCCAAAGTTGAAGCCGCCCGCGCCGCCAAGGTTCTCGCCGGTGTTGTAGTAGGCGATGCTCCCCTGCTCGACGAGCGGCGCCAGGGCCTGCTCGGTACCATCGGTGCTCGCGTTGTCGACCACGATGACCTGCAGCTCATAGCCCGCGGCGAGGCCAGCAATGTCCTGCCTGGAGAGGCAGTCGAGGCACTCGAGAAGCAGGTCCTTGCGGTTGTAGGTCACGACGACGGCGGCGACGCTCTTCTTTGCGACGTCCTGCTCGGCCACGCCCTGCTCGGCCTTGGGGCCAAGCACGGAGCCGACGCCCGGGGTCACGGCGACCTGCTCGGCCGCCATTAGTTGAACTGCTTTCGATAGGCCTGGCAGACCTCGTCGGTGTCACCGATCATGCGCTGGTGGCCCTTCTCGATCCACACGCAGCGCGTGCACAGGCGCTCGACCTGCTCGAGCGAGTGGCTCACGAACAGGACGGTGACGTTGCCGCTCTCGATGAAGTCGCGGATGCGGCGCTCGCACTTCTCCTGGAAGAAGACGTCGCCCACCGACAACGTCTCATCGACGATGAGGACGTCGGGCTCGACGACCGTGGCGATGGCGAAGGCGATGCGCGCCACCATACCGCTGGAGTAGTTCTTGAGCGGCATATCCATGAAGTCCTTGAGCTCGGCGAACTCCACGATCTCGTCGATGTGGGTGTCGATGAACTCCTTGGTGTAGCCCAGCAGGGCGCCGTTGAGGTAGATGTTCTCGCGCGCCGTGAGCTCAATGTCAAAGCCGGCGCCCAGCTCGATGAGCGGCGCGATGTTGCCATGGACGTGGACCGAGCCCTCGCTCGGCTCGAGCACTCCGGCGATGATCTTAAGCATCGTGGACTTGCCCGATCCGTTGGTGCCCACCAGGCCCAGCACCTCGCCACGGCGCACCTTGAAGCTCACGTGGTCGAGCGCGCGGAACTCCTCGAAGAACAGCTCGCGCTTGGCCAGCTTGATGAAATACTCCTTGAGGTTGTCGAGGCGCTCGCTCGCCATGTTGAAGATCATCGACACGTCGTTGACCTCGATAGCGTAGTCCTCGCTGGAGTTGTTGATGGTCTTGTCAGCCATGCTAAGAAACCAACCTTTCGGCGCGGACTAGATGTAGAGGATGAACTTGCGCTGGAGCTTGCGGAAGACGGCGTAGCCGATCGCGATCATGACGACGGCCCAGAACGCGCACATGGCAACCGTGATGAGCTCGGGCGGCTGGCCGTTCAGCAAGATCATGCGCATGAACGTCACGTAGTTGTACATGGGGTTAGCCAGCATGATGACGCGCATGAAGGCGTAGGGCACCTGGGCGATCATGCTGACGGGCCAGAAGATCGGCGTGACGTAGCTCCACGCGAGGATGACGACGCCCCACAGGTGGATGACGTCGCGGAAGAAGACGGCGAGGGCCGAAAGCAGCAGGCTCATGCCGATGCAGAAGCCCATGAGCAGCACGAGCAGGACCGGTAGCAGGACGACGGTCCAGGTGGGCATGACGCCCTCCCACAGCATGACGAGCACGACCGCGATGAGCGAGAAGGCGAAGTTCACGAGCGAGAAGAGCACGCGCTCGATGGGGAACACCGTCTTGTTGATGCGGACCTTCTTGAGCAGCGGCGCCGCGTCGAGGATCGAGGTGACGCCCTGGTTGGTGGAGTCGGCGAAGATCTGCCAGGTGACGTTGCCGAGGATGAGGTAGAGCGGGTAGTGCTCGATGGAGTCATAGCGCAGGAAGAACGAGAAGACGAGCGACATGACGATCATCATGAGCAGCGGGTTGAGCACGCTCCACACGACGCCGAGAACGCTGCGGCGGTACTTGCGCTTGAAGTCCTTGCCCACGAGCTGGCGAAGGATGAAGTTCTGCTTGGCGCGGTCGCTCTTGGCGAACGCCTGCGACGCGGGGACGGCGGCCGGGACGCTGGTCGCCTGCGAGGTCTGGTCTTGGGACAATGGGGTCTCCTTGACGGGCTTACAGATCCGCGCGGGGGCACGGGGCGCGGGCATGACGCCGGCGCACTAATAGTTGGATGATACCAGCGAGGGCCTACGAGAGAATCCCCGCCATGCAACGCTCACTAAATACGCTCTGATATGGCACCACGCCGTACTGGCCGCCGGCAAATGCCTGCACGTAGGTGGCAGCGAGCCAGGCCACGATGATGAGAGCGCAGCACAGGCGGCGAAGGCGCGCGTCCTTGATGTGGACGAGCATGCGCGGCATGAGCAGGATGAGCATCGGCGCGAAGTAGCGGGCCACGCGGTCGACGATGGCGGGCACGAAGAAGGCCGAGACGTTGAGGGCGAGGGCGAGCGTGGCGCACAGCAGAAGCGTCGAGTCGAGGGGGTCGAGTGAGATGGTCGCGGTGGCTACGCCGGGCGCCTCGCCCCTCTCGGCAGCGGACTTGGCGTCTCGACGAGACTGGAGCTTGCCCAGGTAGGGCGCGAACAGGGCGAACGCCCACGTGAGGCCCGAGGTCACGATGGCGTTCACGCGCGGGTGAGGCCCCACGTAGACCGAGCTCGCAGGGCCAAAGTAGAGGCCAAAGCGCGTCTGGGCAAAGAAGACCTGCACCACGCGAACGCCCACGAAGGCCACGGCAACGAAGCCCGCGAGACAGACGAAGGCGCGGGTGGGCGTGAGACGCAGGCGCGTGAGGGGCCAGACGACCAGCCACAGAAGGCAGCTCAGGTGCATTGAGGCCCCAAGCAGCACCCAGAGGGCGTAGCGGGCGAAGCTGCGCCGGGGGCACGTCTCCCCCACCAGACGCGCGGCATTCGCTCCCCTCCCGCAGGCATGGGGCGCAAGCGCGAGGGGGCCCACCCACTCGAGGGCGTTCAGCACGCAGGCGATGGCAAACCACTGGCGCGCGATGTTGTACGACTCGAAGTAGAAGCCCGCAACGAGGAAGAGCGCCACGGACAGCACGGGAACGGGCGACAGGCGCCTGCAGGCGCGCAGGACGAGCGCGTAGGTCGCCGCGGAGATGGTCGCGAACATCCACTGGGGGTTGTCGGTAAACACGTTAAGGAGGCGGATGAGCAGATAGAAGCCCGGGTCCATGCCAAGCGCCGGGGGCTGGCTGGCGTAGAGGTGGTAGAGCTGCCAGTAGCCGAGGTAGCCGGCAGACTCCATCGTGGCGCTGTAGTCGACGCCGATGTCGTAGCGCAGGGCCGCAGGCGCGAGCAGCACCACGAAAGCGGCGGCCCACAGCGCGCGGGCAACGCGGGGGCGGCCGACAAAGCCGTATTCGGCCGCCACGAGCAGGCCAAGCGCGACGGCGATAGTGATGAGGTAGACGAGCATGCAACCTCCCCGGCACCAATAGCACCGTGACGATGTTCGAAAATACTTTTGCGGATCAACGACACGCCATAATAGTCGTGAGCTGCGGCGATGCCATCGGAAGAAGGCCAAGGCACATAAGAATCCGAGATTTGCGAAAAAATGTCCAAATTTCTGCTTGCGCGTCGCTTGAGCTTAGGTATACTAGCTATCGCGCTTCGGGTGCACGGCACTTCAAGGCGTACCGATTCCTCGGTAGCTCAATGGTAGAGCACTCGGCTGTTAACCGAGTTGTTATAGGTTCGAGTCCTATCCGAGGAGCCAGAATTTAATGACCCCGTCGCTTGCGGCGGGGTTTTCTTTTACCTCTCGACCCACGTACGCGCCATCGCGATTCTCGAGGGATAGGGCGGCGCCAAGAACGCCGTTGCCGGGCAAGCGCACATGTTTGATAAGCGTGCGGCCGCCTTCTTGAGCTTGATGCTGATGCCAAAGTAGCGCGAGAAGCCGCCCTTGCGGCGGGGAGGCTCCGGGGGCCTGCGCTCCTCCTCCACCGCACGGCGCAGCTCCTCCTCGCCAAAGCGCTCGAGCAAGACGGTAGGAAACGTGCCGTCGGGGTTGACGAGCTCCATGCGGCCGTTGATGGTGCGCGGCTTGCTCTCGGACGGGGTCTGCAAGCCATGGGGCCGCTCGTCCTCGTAGCCAGCCTCCTTCTTGCGCACCCTAAGCTTGGCGTCGGCAAGGTCGCGGTCCATCCTTGTCTGCTCATAGAGGCTCCTGGGGCGCGGCGGTTCGATGATCATGAGGTTCCAGTCGCCAGGCTTGGGGTCGCCCTCGGCCGAGACCTCGAACCAGGCGCTGTCTGAGCCTTCCATACGGCGCCAGCGGCGCGTGCCCGCAACGGCGTCCATCTCCGCCCCATAGGGGCCCGCCTCGACGTGGTAGTTCTCGGTAGCCGACTCCTTGACCTCGATGAGGCGAGCGGGGCCGTGCTCATCCACATAGCTGTTGAGCGCACGTGTGAGCTCGAATTCATTCACGACGAGCTCGTCGATGCCCTGGTCAGCACGTAGGAACGAGAGCCTGAACCTGATCATGGTGTCCTCCCCAAAAGAAGTGGCCAAGCCTCGGGAATGGGGCTTGGCCACAGTAGTGCCACGTTGGCAGGACATTAAATCGATGAGCTGCTACATTCCCTCGAAGCCGGTCTGACGCAGGGCCTCGTAGAGAACGATCGCCGCCGCGTTCGAGAGGTTGAGAGCGCTGATGCGGTAGTCATCGGGGTCGACGAAGTTGCCGCAGACGTCCTGGGCGAGCGCCACGTGGTCGCGTGCCTTGCCGCTGCGGGCGGCCCACTCGCCGGCGTCCGTGATGGAGGCGGCGTCTGGCAGCATGGGAATGCGCTCGCAACGCTGGGGCATGCGGACGAGCAGCCCCTCGTCAATGCCCGTCGACTCCTTGCCAAAGACGAGGAAGTCACCGTCGCGATAGGTCGACTCGGCATAGGTGCGCCGCGCCTTCTTGGTGAGCAGGTGCAGGCGGGCGTCGCCCTCGACAAGGCCGCAGCGCTCGAGGAAGTCGTCCCAGCTTGCGTAGGTGGCAACGTCGAGGCTGTGCCAGTAGCCAAGGCTGGCGCGCCTCAGGTGGTCGTCGTTGAGCGAGAAGCCAAGCGGCCCCACGAGGTGCAGGCGCGAGCCCGTGACCACGCACGTGCGGCCGATATTTCCCGTGTTGGCGGGAATCTCGGGCTCGAGCAGGACGATGTTGAACATGTGAACCCCTACACCTGGCGACGCTAGAAGCAGAGCTTCACGAGCGCCTGCTTGAGGCCTTCCAGGCACTCCCAGGAGCCATCCGAGCCCTTCTGGCAGTAGGCATCGGCCTCCTGCTGGGTAGCGGGGGCATCCTTGACGCACTGGAGCAGCACGGCGCCGGCCTCGGTGGGGGTCATGCCCTTGGACTTGGCCTGGAAGTCCGCGATGATGCCCGTGACCGAGCGGCAGGTGAGCTTGATCTTGCAGGTGGCGCTGCCGCCCGAGCCGGAGATGTCAGATATCTCGTAGTCAAAGCTCTGCAGGTAGGCGTCGACGAGGTCATCGGCCGAGACGCCCATCTCCTCGAGCTGGCTGCCCACATAGGTGTTGACCGTGTCCTTCACGAGGTCGACCGAGTCGCCCGAGTCGGCCTTGAGCTCGTCGAGGCGGCTGGAGATGTCGCTACCGATGGCGTTTGAGTCGTCGTCGGAGAAGTCGGAGCCGCCGCAGGCCGTGAGGCCTAGGGCAAGCACGCAGCACAGCGCCACGACGAGTACGGAAACGAAACGGTTGTGCCTCATGGCAACCTCCAAAGCGGCTCCGCACGTCTTGGCGCGAGGGGCGGACAGCGTAGTGCACGGCTTGCGTGCGTCTGATACGAATCGAGTAGCTTCAACTATACCGTTCATACCCAAGATGGCGCGAGGGGGGGGGACGAGCGGCACGCCGGCTAAGACATGCGAAAGCCCCGCCCGATAGCAGCGGCTCGCTGGTATCGGGCGGGGCATAAAGGTCAAGCACTGAGAGGACTATTCCTCCATGTAGTCCTTGAGCTTGCTCGAGCGGCTCGGGTGGCGCAGTTTGATGAGCGTCTTGGACTCGATCTGGCGAATGCGCTCGCGCGTGACGCCAAACTCGCGACCAACCTCCTCGAGGGTGCGGGGGTGACCGTCCTCAAGGCCAAAGCGAAGCTTGATGACCTTGCGCTCACGGTCTGCTAGGCCATCGAGCACCTGGTCGAGCTGCTCGCGCAGCATCGAGTCGCTCGCAGCCTCGGGAGGCGCCACGGCCTGGGCGTCCTCGATGAAGTCGCCCAGCTGGGAGTCCTCCTCCTCGCCAATCGGCGTCTCGAGCGACACGGGCTCCTGGCTGATCTTCTGGATCTCGCGGACCTTCTCGGCGCTCATGCCCATCTCCTCGCCGATCTCCTCGGGAGTGGGGTCGCGGCCAAGGTCCTGTAGCAGCTGGCGCTGCACGCGCACGAGCTTGTTGATCGTCTCGACCATGTGGACCGGGATGCGGATCGTGCGGGCCTGGTCGGCGATGGCGCGCGTGATGGCCTGGCGAATCCACCAGGTGGCGTACGTCGAGAACTTGAAGCCCTTGGTGTAGTCGAACTTCTCGACCGCGCGAATGAGACCGAGGTTGCCCTCCTGGATGAGGTCGAGGAACAGCATGCCGCGGCCCACATAGCGTTTGGCGATGGAGACGACCAGGCGCAGGTTGGCCGAGATGAGGGCCTGCTTGGCCTCCATGCCCATCTGCTCGACACGCGTGAGGCGGCGCAGCTCGACGCGGGAGAGCTCGAGCTCGCCACGCTCGTGGGCCTCAAGCTTCTCAGCGGCCTCGGTGCCCGCCTCGATCTTCATCGCAAGGTGGACCTCCTCGGAGGCGTTCAGAAGGTCGACCTTGCCAATCTCCTTGAGGTACATGCGAACCGGGTCGCCGGTGAGCATGACGGTGGCCGCGTCCTGGCGACGGCGGCTCTTGAGGCTCGAGCCCTTCTTGCGCTTGGGCGCGCTGGGAATCGTGGGAATCTTCTCGACGGGGGTCGAGTCATCGTCGTTATCGTCGAACGAACCCATGCGGTCGTTGGAGTCTTCGTCGTCGGAGTCGTCCTCGACGGGCACGTCGTCGCCGTCGCTTGTGATCTCGACGCCATGCGAGCGCAGGGCGCCATAGAGGTCCTCGAGCTCATCGTCATCGACGTCGACCTCGCGCAGGGCAACCTGAATGTCGTCCTCGGAGACGCTGCCCGAGGCCTTGGCGGTCTCAACAAGCTGGCCGAGCGCCCCCTCGAGCTCGGAGGAAAGCTTCGGTTCGTTCTTGGTCTTATTAGTCGTTGCCACAGACTTCCTCTCGACGTCCATACGATGCACAGATGATTTCTAGTATCTCCTGAACAACGCAGCGTAAGCATGGAAATGTCATTTAAACATAGAAAAATCCATGCGTCCACGCGACCGTTCGACTCCCCTTTGGGCGAGATGAGTCCGCGCGGCCGCGCGTCTCCGCAAGCGAGCGTTCGCCCACCCGCGGCGCCTTGCCACGCGCCCTACTCGAGCGGCTGTTCCGCGCGCACTCGGGCGCGCCGCTCCCTGAGCTGCCCCAGCTCGACCAGCGCCGCGCGCATAGCCTCGGGGTCGGCCGAGGAGAGGCCGCTCGTGAGCTGGGCGATGCGCCTGTCGAGCGAGCGGATCTCGGCCTCGCCCACCACAAACTCGACGTTCTTGCTCTCGTCCCAGCCGCTCGTCGCGTCGAACTCGCTCGCGCTCAAGATCCTGGGCGCGTCAGGGCAGGCGCGGGTCGCGAGGTTCACGGCGTCTGCGGGCGTGGTGCCCTCGGGCGTGCCGAGGATGGCCCAGGCGATCGTCTCATGACGAGCGTCAGCCCAGCTAAACGTCGAGATGCGGTCGGCATAGGGCCGGAAGGCGTCGGGATTCTTGGCGAGCAGCGCGAGCAGGTTGCGCTCGGCGCGCAGCTGCGTGCGGTCCTCGGTCGAGAGGGCGTCGTCGCCAAAGGTCGAGGGCCCCGCCGGCGCAGCCTTCACGGGGGCGGCGCCAATCGCGGGGTCGACGTCCGAGCCGAAATCCTCCGGCACGTAGTCGTAGGCGAACTCGTCGTAGTTGGGACCGTCCTCGACGGGCGACGCCGGGCGCGCCTGCCTGCCCTGGCCACGCCCGCCCTGGTAGCGCGCCTGCGCTCCATAGCGAGTCGAGGCGTCCTCGACCTCCTCGACGGGCGTCTCGCGAATCTTGCGCTTGGCGGCCTGGGCGTCGACGCCCAGGCGGCCTACGACCTGCTGGACGTAGGAGTCGAGCAGGTAGGAGTCCTTGAGCGGGGCCAAGATCTTGGCCACCTCGTCGAGCGCCTCAAGGCGCAGGCCCGGGCTCGACAGATCGCGCGTCTCGAGCGTCTTGTCGAGCACGAAGTCGATGAGGGGCCGCGCGCCGCGCAGCTGCTCGCTCATGGCCTCGGGGCCATGGGCCTTGAGGAACTCGTCGGGGTCTTGGTTGTCGGGCAGCACCACGCAGGTAAGTGCCGCCTTCGTGCTCTCGGTAAAGCGTACGGCGGCCTGCGCTGCATGCTGGCCGGCCGCATCGCCGTCGAACATGCAGACGATGGTCTTGGCGAAGCGCGACAGGGTGCGCACGTGCTCGAGCGACAGGGCGGTGCCAAGGGCGGCCACCGTGTTGGTGAAGCCCGCTTCGTGCATCGAGATGACGTCCATGTAGCCCTCGGTCACGATGGCGTAGCCCTTCGCGGCGATGCTCTCCTTGGCGTAGTCGAAGGCGAACATGTGCTTTGACTTGTGGAAGACGCTGGTCTCGCGCGTGTTGAGGTACTTGGGCTTGGCGTCACCCATGACGCGACCGCCAAAGCCGATGCAGCGGCCCTGCTCGTCGTGGATGGGGAACATAACGCGGTTGTAGAACTGGTCGCGGGCGCGTCCCGAGCGCGACGACACGAGGTCTGCCGCCTCAAGCTCGCCGCGCGAGAAGCCCTGGGCCGTGAGCTCACGCATGAGCGACACGCCGGGGTCGGCAAAGCCGAGGTGCCAGCGTGAGCAGATGTCGGAGTTAAAGCCGCGGCCCGCAAAGTAGCGACGGGCCTCGGCGGCCGCGTCGCTCCTGCCGCGCATGAGGCGCAGCGCGTAGGCCGACTGGGCGGCCTCGAGCGCGTCGATGACGCGCGTGCGCTTGGGGCCGCGGGGCGCGCCGCCGCGCGGGGCGTCGTCGATGTCGATGTGGGCGCGGTCGGCAAGGTAGCGCACCGCGTCGAGAAAGTCGAGGCCCTCGCGGCGCATCACGTAGTCGAAGACGTCCCCGCCCGAGTTGCAGCCAAAGCAATGCCACAGGCCCGTGGAGGGGGTCACGTGAAACGACGGGCTCTTCTCGTGATGGAAGGGGCAGCAGCCCCAGAAGTCGTTGCCGCGCGGGCGCAGCACGACCGTCTCGGAGACGAGCTGAACGAGGTCGGTCGCCTGGCGCACCCGCTCCTTGTCCTCGTCCGTGATCATAGGATCGCTCCCTCCCCCAGATAGCTCCTCACCCAGGCGACATTGCCCAGAACCGTGCGCTCAAGCTCGTCGAGCGACGCGAACGTACGCGACTCGCGCAGCCACGCCACAAACGACACCGACAGCTCGACGCCGTAGAGGTTTCCCTGAAATCCCACGAGCGTGGCCTCGAGGAAGGGCTCGCCCTGCTCGCCCCCGAAGGAACGCGGCGCGCCCACGTTGACGGCCGCGGGCCAGGCCGAGGAGCCGTCGCAGACGAGCGCGGCATAGACGCCCTCGGCAGGCAGGCAGGCGGAGACGTCAACGCGAACGTTGGCCGTGGGAAAGCCAAACGAGGTGCCCTCGCCCCGGCCGTGCTCGACATGACCGCGCACGAGGTGGTAGCGGCGCAGCAGGCCGGCCGCCGCCTCGACCTTGCCCTCGTGGAGCAGGCCGCGGATACGCGTGGCGCTCACCGCCCGCCCGTCCTCGCAGACGAGCTCGTGGCCATGGACGGCAACGCCAAGGGGCTTGCCCACGGCGGCCAGGGCACGAACGTCTCCGCGGCCGCCCGCGCCCATGCGGAAGTTCGCGCCAACGTGCAGCGACGCCGCGCAAAGCGGGCGCACGAGCCAGTCGACGAGGAAGCGGTCGTGGGGCGTTGCGGCCAGGCGCTCGTCGAACGGCACGACGAGCACGGCATCGACCCCCAGCGTGGCGAGCATGCGCACGCGGTCAGCCACGCTGAGCAGCGACTCGTTGACGATCGGGCCAGACAGAACCGCCGCGGGGTCGGGCGAGAAGGTCACGGCGACCGAGGCGCACCCGCGCTCGGCGGCCTCGTCCACCGCCGACGCCACGAGCGCACGGTGCCCCGCGTGCACGCCATCGAAGGCGCCCACGGAGCAGACGCAGGAGACGTCGGCCGAGCCGATGCGCTCGCCCAGCGGGGTCATGGCATAGAGGCGCTCGCCTGTGCCGATGATGCGGGCATGCGGGAGCGCCTGGTCGAGCGCGGGGCCCGCCACCAGACGCTTCGCGAGCTCGGGGGCGCTCAGGACATGGTCCCAGGCAGGGCCCAGCGGACTTACCGCCTGTGGCTCGGCGCTCATGGGCGCACTCCCATAATGCCCGCGGGGAAGTTGGTCTGGCTCACGAGCTGACGGCCGGTGCGGCGCCAGACGCCATAGAGCTTGCCCTCGTTCACGAGCGAGACGAGTCCTCCCTCGGCCACCTGCGAGGACACGGCGCCAACGGGCAGGCGCTTTCCGCAGGCTGCATCAGCAAGCTCGGCGGCCGTGAGGATGCGGGCGGGAAGGCCCAGGCAGGCCACGGGGTCGAGCGACGCGGAGTCAAGCAGGCCAGCCCCTTCGGCCTCGAGCCTCTCGAGGTTCACGCACGAGCCCAGCGAGATGGACCCCGAGCTCGTACGCGTGAGTCCGCCCAGGTGGGCGGCCGTGCCGCAGGCACGCCCCAGGTCGCGCGCGATGGCACGGATGTAGCAGCCCTTGGAGACGTCGAACGAGCAGAGCCAGGCGCAGGCGCCATCTACGTTCTGGATGGCGACGAGCTCGGCGGCGTGAATCGTCACGGGACGCGCCTCGAGCTCGACCTGCTCGCCGGCGCGGGCGCGCGCATAGGAGCGCACGCCGTTCACCGAGATGGCCGAGTAGGCGGGCGGCACCTGCATGAAGCTGCCCACGAGCGACACCAGCCGCTCGCGCGCGGCGGCATCGTCGAAGGCCCAGGCGGGAACGTCGGCCGTGCGGGTGACGGCGCCCTCGGCGTCGTCGGTGTCGGTCTCGGAGCCAAAGACCACAAGGCCCATGTAGCTCTTGCGCTCGGCCGTGAGCAGGCCCATGAGGCGCGTGCCCTGGCCCACGCCCACGACGAGCACGCCCGATGCATCGGGGTCGAGCGTGCCGGCGTGACCCACGCGGCGCTCGCCCAGCGCGCGGCGGACGTGCGCCACGACATCATGCGAGGTCATGCCAAGGGGCTTGTCGACACCTATGAGCGCGTTGATGCCACTCGTCCCACGACGCATATCAGACCCCTTTGCCAAGCTCGAGTTTCATTTGCGGGTTGGTGGGGACGACGCCTCGTCCCTCGTCGGCGGCATGGAGCACCGCCTGGAGCTGCGGCAGCACCGTCGCGAGCGTGGCGTCGATGCCATCCTCGGAGGTGAAGCCGGCCGCAGCCTTGTGGCCGCCGCCGCCCAGCAGGCGGGCGACGCCGGAGATGTCGTGCTTGCCCTTGGAGCGCAGGTTGCCGCGCACGCGGCCGTCGGGCAGCTCCTTGAGGAAGAGCGCCACCTCGGAGCCCTCGACGCTGCGCACGACGTCGATGAGACCGTCGCACTCGTCGGGGCGCGCGCCCGTGCGCTCGAGGTCGTTGCGCGTGGCGTAGCTGTAGGCAATCCGACCGTGGTCGAACGTCACGATGCGACCCATGACCACGCTCTCGAGGTGCAGGTACGCGAGCCTGAAGCTCTGGTACACGTTGAGCGAGATCATCGAGGGGCTCGCGCCCGCGTCGACGAGCATGCTCGCGCACTCGAAGGCTTCGGAGTCGGCGTTCTGGTACTGGAAGCGGCCCGTGTCGGTGACGATGGCACAGAACAGGCAGTTCGCGATCTCGGGCGTGATATGCGCGCCAAGGAAGAGGCCGAACTCGGCGATGATCACGCCAGTCGCCGCGGCGTCGGGGCGGATGAGGGCCACGTCGCCAAACGGCGCGGTGCAGGGATGGTGGTCCATGATCGCCACGTGGGCGCTGCGCTCGAGCACGGCCTGCGCGCGGTTGAGGCGCGGAGCCACCGACAGGTCGACCACGATAAACAGGTCGGGCGTGCCGGCGTAGTCGCTCGCGCGCATGAAGCAGTCCGCCCCCGGGAGGAAGCGGTACAGGCGCGGCACGGGGGCGTCATCGGCCAAAAGGCTCGTGACGTGCTTGCCCTCCCAGTGCTGCGAGATGATCTGCTCGAGCGCAAGGCCGCTGCCGAGGGCGTCGCCGTCGGGGTCGGTGTGCGCGCAGATGACGATCTCGGTCGCCTCGTCGATGAGGCGCGCTATGCGCCCGAACTTCTCGCGCTGCTCGGCAAATAGCTGCTCGTCTCCAGAGTCCATGCGCTCCCCTATGCCTCGCTCGACTCGTCCTCGGAAGGCTCGTCCCCGCTGGCCTCGCTGGCGATGGGGTAGCCAAACTCGTCCTTCTCCACGTCGATGGTGGGCGGACGCTGCTCGAGAGCGCGGGCGATGCGCTCGGCCTCGTCGGTCGAGGTGTCGATGGAGAACGCGAGCTCGGGCGTCACGCGCCATCCGAGGGCGCGGCCAAGCAGCGAGCGGATGCGCCCCTTGGCGCGCTCGAGGGCGGCCATGACCGACTCGTAGCGCTCGGGCTCGCACGTGACGTAGGCGCGCACGAACGAGCGGTCGACGGAGACCTCGCAGCCCGTGAGGGTCACGAGGTCGAGATCGGGGTCGGCGACCTCAAAGAGAAGGATGCTCGCAAGCTTCTCGCGGGCGATCTCGCCGGAGCGGCGCGAATTTGCGTTCTGCTTCATGTCTGCTCCTGCCTAGGTGGGGCGGGGCGACCCCAAGGGGCCGCCCCACGCGTAGTCGCTAGTCACAGGCCCCGCGAGCTGCGGGGAAGCCCAAACCTACTCGGTGCGGGCAACCTGGATGATCTTGTAGCCCTCGATGACGTCACCAGGCTTGATGTCCTGGTAGTTCTCGAGGCTGATACCGCACTCGAAGCCGGCCTTGACGCTCTTGACGTCGTCCTTGTAGCGGCGCAGCGAGGCAATCTTGCCGTCGAAGACGACGATGCCGTCGCGAACGAGGCGGACGTTGTCGTCGCGGCTGATCTCGCCCTCGGAGACCATGCAGCCGGCGGCGATGCCGGCCTTGGGCACCTTGAAGGTGTCGCGGACCTCGGCCGATCCGGTCTGGTGCTCCTCCTCGGTGGGCTTGAGCATGCCGATGCGGGCGGCGTCAATCTCCTCGATGGCCTTGTAGATGACGCTGTAGGTGCGGATCTCGACGCCCTGGTGCTCGGCGGCGGCGCGGGCCTTGGCGTCGGGGCGCACGCCAAAGCCGATGATGATGGCGTTGGAGGCATCGGCCAGGGTAACGTCGGTCTCGGTGATGGCGCCCACGGCGGAGTGGATCGTGTTGATGCGCACCTCGGACTGGTCCATCTTGTCGAGCGAGTCCTGAAGGGCCTCGATCGAGCCCTGGACGTCGGCCTTGATGATGAGGTTGAGCTCCTTGACCTCGGCATCCTCCATCGTGGAGAAGAGCGTCTCGAGTGTGACGTGCTTGACGCGGTTCTGCTCCTCGATGCGAGCCTTGAGCGCGCGCTGCTCGGCCAGGGCGCGGGCCTCGCGCTCCTCAGTGAACACGCGGAACTCATCGCCGGCGGCGGGGACGCTCTGCAGGCCGAGGATCTCGACCGGGTCGGAGGGCCCGGCCTCCTTGACGGTGTTGCCCTTGGGGTCAAGCATGGCGCGGATGCGCCCGTAGGACATACCGGCGACGATGGCGTCGCCGACGTGCAGGGTGCCGCGGGTCACGAGGACCGTGGCGACCGAGCCGCGGCCGCGGTCGAGCTTGGCCTCGAGGACGTTGCCGGAGGCGAACGTGTTGGGATTGGCCTTGAGCTCAAGGACGTCTGCCTGGAGCAGAACGGTCTCGAGAAGCTCGTCGATGCCGATCTTCTTCTTGGCGGAGATGTTGACGAACATGTTCTGTCCGCCCCACTCCTCCGGGATGATGCCGTACTCGGTGAGCTCCTGGCGCACCTTGTCGGGGTTGGCGCCGGGCTTGTCGATCTTGTTGACGGCCACGATGATGGGCACGCCGGCGGCCTTGGCGTGGTTGATCGACTCGACCGTCTGGGGCATGACGCCGTCGTCGGCGGCGACGATCAGGATGACGATGTCGGTCACCTTGGCGCCACGGGCACGCATGGCCGTAAAGGTGGCGTGACCCGGGGTATCGATGAAGGTGATCTTGCGGTCGTTGATCATGACCTGCGAAGCGCCGATAGCCTGCGTAATGCCGCCCGCCTCGCCGGCAGCAACGCCGGTGTGACGGATGGCGTCGAGCAGCGACGTCTTGCCGTGGTCGACGTGGCCCATGACGGTGACGACCGGGGCGCGCGGCAGCAGGTCCTTGGGGTCATCGTAGAAGGTGAAGGAGTTCTCCTCCTCCTTGGTCATGACCTTGACCTCGCGGCCCAGGTCGTCGGCAACGAGCTCGATGAGGTCGTCGGACATCGACTGGGTCATCGTGAGCGGGCTGCCCAGCAGGAACAGGCGCTTGACGATGTCGGAGGCGGGGACGTTGAGCAGCTCGGCGAGCTCGGCGACGGTGGAGCCCGTGGGGACCTTCACCATGCCAATCTCGGCGACGTTCTGGTCGTTGGCGATGGCCTCCTCGATCGCCTGCTCCTTGGCGGCCTGAGCGGCCTGCTTCTGGCGGCGCTCCTTGCGCTTCTTACGGCGGCCGGTGGACTCGCGCGAGGCCTCCTCGACGCTGGCGCGGGCCTCCTCGAGGACGCGCTCGCGGTTGTACTCCTCGGCGGCCTTGGCCATGCGGCTGTAACGGTCGCCCTCCTCCTCGCGGTGGCCCTTGTGCTTGCCGCGCGAGGCCTTGGCGGCCTTCTCGGGGCTCACGGGCGTGGAGTCGGCCACGTTGTTGTTGGAGCGGGTGGCGCCGGAGGCACCGCTGCGCTGCGGGCGGCCACCGCGGCGGCCACGGCCTCCGTTGTTGTTGGCCTCAGCCTTCTTGGCGGCCTGCTCTTCGCGCTGAGCCTTGAGAATCTTCTCCTGCTGGGCAATCTGGTCGAGCAGGCTCGTCATCGAGGGCACGGACTTGGGGGCGTTGTCGCGGACGCGGTTGCGCTCCTCCTCTTCCTTGCGCTTGCGCTCGGCCTCGGCACGCTCGGCCTCGGCCTTCTTACGGGCCGCCTCGGCGCGGGCGCGCTCGGCCTCGGCCTTCTTGCGCTCGGCCTCGCGGCGCTTCTCGACCTCGATGCGCTCGGCCTCGGCGCGGGCGCGCTCCTCGGCCTCGGCCTTCTCCTTGGCCTCGGCCTCGGCCTTCTTGGCGGCCTCGATCTCTGCGGCGCGGGCCTCGAGGATCGGCGCCATCTTCTTGCGGACAACCATGACGTAGGCGTCCTCGAGGGCGCTCGATGCGGACTTTGCCGGAATCATCATGTCGGAGAGGTGCTGGAGCATCTCCTTGCTCGTCATGCCAAATTCCTTGGCAAGGTCATGTACGCGGGTCTTTGCCATGTGGCCTACCTTCCTTACGGGCATGTACCGGGCGGTTTATGCCCGAGGTGTCAGAAATGGACGTGTGAGGTTAGCCTGAACGCCCTAGATGAGCGAGTCGGGGTCGTCGGAGACCTCGGCGCCGTCGACGAGGTCGAGCTTCTCGTGGACGCCACAGAAGCGCGAGCCCGGACGGGCCATGTTGCGGCACTGGATGCCGGAGGGGCCCACGTACTCGCAGCGGTGGCCCTCCTCCTCGTCGCCGAGAAGGTCCTCGGCCTCCTCGACGGGGGCGGGCATCTGGGACAGGACGCCGGCGGCAAGCGACTCGTTCTTGATGTCGATGTGCATGCCGGTGAGGCGGGCGGCGAGACGGGCGTTCTGGCCCTCCTTGCCAATGGCCAGGGAGAGCTGGTCGTCGGGCACGATGGCCGTGACGAAGCCCTCCTCGAGGGTGATGACGCGGTTGACGCGCGCCGGGGAGAGGGCGTTGGCGACGCACTTGCAGGGGTCGTCGTCCCACAGCACGACGTCGACGCGCTCGCCGCGCAGCTCGCTCACGACGGTGCGCACGCGGCTGCCCTTGGGGCCGACGCAGGCGCCCACCGGGTCGAGGCGGTCATCGAGCGAGGAGACGGCGACCTTGGAGCGCACGCCCGGCTCGCGGGCGATGGAGCGGATCTCGACGACGCCGTCGTAAATCTCGGGGACCTCGAGCTCGAAGAGGCGACGGATGAGCTCGGGGTGCGTGCGCGAGATGACGATCGAGGGGCGGGAGTGCTCGCCGCGGACCGGCTGGGCGATCTGGGCGTTGGGGTCACGCACGTCGATGATGACGGCCTTGATGCGCTGGTTGTGCGAGTAGCGCTCGCCGGCGGGGCGCTCGTTGCGCTCCTCGGGGTGGCGCTTGCGGTCGAAGTGGGGCAGCTCGGCCTCGACGCCCTCGCGAATCTTGACGATCGTGAAGTCGGGGGTCGACTGCAGCACGGTGCCGGTGATGATGTCGCCGACGCGCTGCGAGAACTCCTCGTAGATCTGCTCGCGGGCGGCGTTGCGCACGATGGCGTTGATCTCGGCCTTGGCGTGCTGAGCGGCGATGCGGCTCGTGTCCTTGGGCGTCACGTCGATCTCGTCGAACTCCGTGTAGTTGCCCTCCTCGTCCATCGAGTCGTCCTTAGGGACGAGCTTGTAGACGTAGATCTTGCCGGTCATGCGGTCGATCGTGACCTTGGCGCCCCAATCGAGGTGCATGAGCGTCGCGTAGCTGGCCGCGAGCGACTGCTCGAGGCGGTCGAGCAGATAGAGCTCGTCGATGTGCTTCTCCTGGCAGAGCGCCATGAGCGCTTCCATCATCTGAGATGCCATGTGTGCTAATCCTTCCTGGCCGTGTCATCCAAAGGCGCCCGCGGCGCCCATCATGTCTTGCTACTTGCCCTGGGCCTTCTTGCCGCCCGACTTGTCGAACGTCTTCTTCTCGCCCTTGGCGAAGGTGGGCTTGATGGCGCAGCGGCGAATCTCGTCGAGCGCGAAGGTCTGCTCGCCGTCGTCGGTATCGATCACGACGAGGCCGTCCCTCATGCCCACGAGCTTGCCCGAGAAGCGCTTGCGGCCCTCGACTGCCTTCGTGGTGAGGGCGACCTGCTCGCCGGCGAAGCGCTCGAAGTCGCGCTCGCGGCGCAGCGGGCGGTCGAGGCCCGGGGAACTCACCTCGAGGGTGAAGGAGCCGGGGAACGGGTCGACGACGTCGATGACCTCGGAGACCCACTCGGTCTGGACCGCAACGTCGTCGAGCGAGATCGTTCCCTTGGCCTCGTCCATCCAGTCGAGACGGACGCGCACCGTGGGCGCCTTCGTGGCACCAACGAGCTCGACCTCGAGGACGTCGACGCCATGCGCGGCACCGGCCACCTCGAGGGCCTGGAGAATGGCGGCGGCCTTGTCTTCCTGCGCCATCGGGCCTCCCTTCAATCCGTGGCCGCGAGCGACACGGCCTACCTACAGACAAAGAGATGCGGGGCGAAAACTCCACCCCACATCCCTCAGTCAATCCTACTATCCAAGCCAGTGTAGTAAACATCCTGCTAGAGCGTCAAGATGCAAACTGTGTAGCATCCGTGATGATGCCCGGCGGCCCATCCTAGGCGCCCGCCTCGGCAACCACGACATCAATCGTGACGGTCGAACCGGCATCGACGCGCTGGCCCGCCGTGGGGCTCTCGCCCACCACGACGCCCGCCTGCCTCGAGGCGTCCGACACCTCGTTGGTGCCCACAGCAAAGCCCTTCTCCTCGAGTTTGGCCGTGGCCGAGGCGCTGTTCCAGCCCGTCACGTCGGGGACGGTGCGCCCGCCAATGATCTCGCTGCGCCAGGCGACGAACACGACAGCCGCGGCGAAGGCGACGACGAGCACGAAGCCGAGCAGCACGCGACCGACGCGCTTGGCCGTGTGCGAGCGATCGCGACGGCCCGCTCCCCTGCCAGAGAGGCCCTCGACGCTCCTGCGCGAGGCGGCCGCGCGATCCGCCGAGGCGCGCGAACCCGTCTCGGCGCCATGGGAGGCGCCGGCAGAGAGCCTGCTTCCGCAGGCGGGGCAACGCGCGGGCAGCAGGCCCTCGCCCAGCTCCTGGCCACAGTGGGGACACCTCATGCGCAAAACCTCCCATACGAGCGGGCGGCGCCCCAAGCGAGGCGCCGCCCGGTGAGTCAAATGCTAGTTGGCGACGACGTTCACAAGCTTGCCAGGTACGACGATGACCTTGCGGACCGTCTTGCCCTCGAGCTGAGAGGCCACGGCGGCCAGCGCCGCCTTCTCGGTCTCCTCCTTGGAGGCGTCGGCGGCGACGGTGGCGTGGCCGCGGACCTTGCCCATGACCTGGACCGCGATCTCGACCGTGTCGGCCACGGCGAGCACCGGGTCGAACGTGGGCCACGGCTCGTTGTAGACGGAGCCCTCGCGGTGCAGGGCCTCGTGGAAGAGCTCCTCGGCCCAGTGCGGGCAGATCGGAGCGAGAATCGCCACGATGTCGTGGGCGACGCGGTAGTCGAGCGCGTGGTCGCGCTGCTCGGCGGGGGTGTCGTTCACGTACTTGCTCGCGGCGTTCACGATCTCCATGATGGCCGAGATGGCGGTGTTGAACTGGCCGCGGTCATAGTCGGTCGTGCAGCGGTCGCCCAGGCCGTTGAGCTTGCGGAACAGCTCGGCGGCGGATTCGCTCAGCTTCGCGGGGTCGAACTCGCCCTCCTGGGCGCCCTCGACGAGCTTCCAGACGATGGACCAGGCGCGCTTTATGAAGCGGTTGGCGCCGGCGACGACGTCCTCGTTCCAGTCGAAGTCCTTCTCGGGAGGGGCGATGAAAAGGATGACGAGGCGCATGGTGTCGGCACCGTAGGGCTCGATGACGCTCGAGGGCGGCACGACGTTGCCCTTGGACTTGGACATGGTGTCGCCGTGCTCGTCCTTGACCATACCCTGGCACAGCAGGTTGGTGAAGGGCTCGTCGGCGTCGATCATGCCCAGGTCGCGCAGGACCTTGGTCCAGAAGCGGCTGTAGAGCAGGTGCAGGATGGCGTGCTCGATGCCGCCGATGTAGTTGTCAACGGGCATCCAGCGGTCGACCGACTCCTTGGAGAAGGGCAGCTGGTCGTTGTGCGGGTCGCAGTAGCGCAGGTAGTACCAGCTGGAGCACGTGAAGGTGTCCATCGTGTCGGTGATGCGCTTGGCGGACTTGCCGCACTTGGGGCAGGTCGTCTCGTAGAACGGGGCGTACTCGGCGAGGGTCTCGCCGGCACCAAGGTCAAGGTTCTCGGGCAGGGTGACCGGCAGCTGGTCATACGGCACCGGCACGTCACCGCAGCAATCGCAGTGGATCATCGGGATGGGGTTGCCCCAGTAGCGCTGACGGCTGATGAGCCAGTCGCGAAGGCGGAACTGGACCTTCTTGCGACCGGCACCGCGCTCCTCGAGCCAGGAGATGATGGCGGCCTCGGCCTCGGAGTGCTTGCCGCCCTTGAGGCCAGTGAACTCGCCGGACTGCACGAGGTAGCCCTCGGCAACCATGGCCTTGTCCCAGTCGACGCTCGTGACGCGCAGCTCGCGCTCGTCCTTGAGCTCCTCGTACAGCGGGTCTTCCTTCTCGCAGATGATCGGGGCGATCTCGAGGCCGTACTTCTTGGCGAAGTCGAAGTCGCGCTGATCGCCGCAGGGAACGCCCATGACGGCGCCGGTGCCGTAGTCGAGCAGCACATAGTCAGCAACCCAGATGGGGGCCGGGCGGCCGTTGATGGGGTTGATGACGTAGCGGCCCGTGAAGACGCCGTGCTTCTCGCGCGCGGACCCCTGGCGGTCGATGCTCGAGACCTGCTCGGTGGCCTCCTTAAGCTCCTTGAAGGCGGCCTCGTGCTCGGTGCCGGCCACGAGCTCGGCGGCAAGCGGGCTCTCGGGAGGCAGCAGGAAGAAGCTCACGCCAAACAGGGTGTCTGCGCGGGTGGTGAAGACGGTGATCTTGCGGTCGGTGGGGGTCACGCCGTCGGTGTCGGCCAGGGCGAAGTCGATCTCGGAGCCCTCGGAGCGGCCGATCCAGTTGCGCTGCTGGGCCTTGACGTTCTCAGGCCAGCCCTCGAGCTTGTCGAGGTCGTCGAGCAGCTCTTGGGCGTAGTCGGTGATCTTGAGGTACCACTGCGACAGCTCGCGCTTCTCGGGGATCGAGTCGCAGCGCCAGCAGCGGCCCTCGACGACCTGCTCGTTGGCCAGGACGGTGCGACACTTGGGGCACCAGTTGACCGGCGAGGTGGCGCGATAGGCCAGGCCCTTCTCCCACATCTTGAGGAACATCCACTGACCCCACTTGTAGTACTCGGGGTCGCAGGTGCGCACGAGGCGGTCGTAGTCGTACGAGAAGCCCATGCGCTTCATCGTGGACAGGGCGTTGTCCATGTTCTGATACGTCCAGGCGGCAGCCTGCGTGTTGTGCTTGATGGCGGCGTTCTCGGCGGGCA
>ENA-OVGE01001030-OVGE01001030.1-human-gut-metagenome-genome-assembly--contig:-NODE-1030-length-23390-cov-17.896036_pt1 | contig 23390 bp, 16 predicted proteins | sample MGYA00237769_ERZ505417 | MGnify/ENA primary metagenome ERZ505417 (study PRJEB26158, sample SAMN06016403) | human gut metagenome | biome: human gut; feature: ankylosing spondylitis patient; material... | reverse complement strand
GTAAGGAGCATATTGAAGACAATGAGCAAGTCGATGGTCATGTTCTTCTTGAAGTCCTTGATGATTTGCTTGCGAGTCTCCTTGTCGTCGCTGTCGTGGAGAATCAAGCCTACTCTCAAAAGTTTCTTCTTGGTTCCATACATGGGTATGGCTTCAGCAGCCATCCATACTTGGTCGCCCATCTTGATTTGTATGGGTTGCGACTGTCCACCATCGGGCATGTGCTGAAAGGCTTCGTAAAGTTTGCGTGCCTGTTCGCTCGTCTCACAAATGACCATACCGCCCAATGTGTCATCGCCTTGAATCTTGCGGAACTGGCGGAGGTCGTCAGCTATATAGTGCGCCAATTCGCTGACATAGCTCTCATGCTCTATGATTTGCGAACGCTTGATGTCTTTCTTTTGCACAAGTGTTTCGAGTTTGTCATACACTTCCGACAAACGCTCCTTATATGAAGTCTCGATGTCCTCACGAATGATTTTGAGCGTGTATCCATCGGCAATGGAGCGGTCGTAATAATAAGTATGGAAATAACGTTGGAATACAACACTCGAAGCACAGTCGCTTTTCAACAGCGGTGTGCCAGTCAGTGCTATCTTGATGGAATTAGGGTCGGCATCGAAAAGGTTTGCCAAGAAGCAACCACCGGGCTTATAGCCTCTGTGGGCTTCGTCCATAATGAATATGCGCTGCAAGTTGGTGGCATATGCAGGGAGACTGACTTTTTCCTTGTCTTCGGCAAAGCGTTGGATATTCACAACCGTAATCTCTGGTTGACCGCTTGCTCCCTCTTGCGCATGGTTGTTGCGGAATTGCGCCATCAGTTCGGCACGTGTGTTGGCTGTTGATACTACCAAGCCTCGTGCCTCAAACTCTTGCGTGGCTTGTTCCAACAAGTCTATTCTGTCGACAATGAAATAGAACTTCGCCACCATGTTGTGCTTTGCATAATAGTCAGAAAGGACATAAGTGAGGTAATAAGACAACGCGGTCTTTCCACTTCCCTGTGTATGCCATACCACGCCAGACGTGGCACTCTCTTTCAACTGCTCACGAATGGCCAAAGACGCAAACATCTGTTGATAGCGCATGATATGTTTTTGATCGATGCTCTCAATCTTGCCGTCCACTTCCTTTTCCATTTTTACATAGGCTATACCATACTTGATGAGGAACAGCAGACGTTCTGGGCTACACATGGATGTGAGTATACGGTTTGTGGGTGTATTCACATCAAGGTTGGTCTGATATTCAGGCGTGTGGTGAATCACCTGACAGTTGAAATCAGACAGTATGCGCTTTTCCTCGTCTTGCTTGATGCTGCCGTAGTGATATTCTTTTATAAACGGCGCAACTGGAAGACTTGATGGATTTTCCTCACGGAAACAGTTGAACGGAGCACTTTCTCTTGCAGCCGTACAATAGAATGCGCCCTGTATGGGCACTATACCTCCCATCGTGTCATACTCCATGTTGTTGGAGAATATCATAAGTTGAGTAATGTTGATGAAGCGACGGAACTTTCTGTTCGGGAAACGTTCAAGGTTCATCCGTTTACTCTCAGCCACCATTCCACCATGATTGTTTGGCTTCTTCACCTCAATGAAGCAAAGAGGCAAGCCATTGACAAACAGAGTAATGTCTGGACGGAATTCGTCCTGACCATTTTTGCAGGTTAACTCAGCCGTGAAATGGAACGAGTTGTTTTGTGGATTATCAAAATCAATCAGCCGTACAGGTGAAACCGTAGTAAGCCGTTTATAGAAAGACTTGCCAAGGTCATCATTCGTCAGTTCTTGCCTTATAGCACGTAATGTTTGCGCAAACTCTCCTTGTGCAGATGGATTCAATCGTTCAAACTGTTGTTTGAAAACATCAATAAGTATATTTGTGTCAGGGTCGTAAACACTACCAGCCATATCTTCACTGATTTTTCCGATATAGCCATACCCCAATCGTGTCAGATGCACCATAGCAGGCATCTGAACTCTTGTCGCTTCGTTGAACTTACTCATACCTACTTGCTAAACTTATTGGTAACCATTTTTATTTTAAGGCACATGTCCATAAGCCAGTCACACGCTTCATCCCATTTATCAGAATTGTTAATATCAAGATTCTTGCTTATAAGAAAACGGCTTGCTTTCTTTGCATTACGCCACTCGACGGTTGCGCCTAAGAAATCTTCTATTTCTTTCTTGTTGTCTAATAGAGAGTTATAGATATTCTTGTTATCTGGAATATAAAGCCCTGCATTGATGTCGTTCTTTTGGAAATGCACCTCCATACAAAGATGATATTCAGAACTCCCAATACTCAAGTCGTACCAATTTTGGGGATGCGCTTTCCGCTTTCTAAACGTATGCGCAAAATTAGAATTGTTTTCCCAACGGTCAACAAAATATTGCCAGAATTGCATTTGCCGAGATTGAGTGTTGGTAATTGACACATTCTTCATGGCTTTAGCCCAATCATTTGGGCGTTCTACTATATTGAATTTTGGTGCAGGTTCACTATTGCCTATTTTCCAAACTTCAATTTCTATCAAGAAGAATGCGGAACTGTCATCCGTATGTTGGTTAAGCCATTCTATCGCTTTTTTATGTTCATCGCGAGCTTTTCTGACTATCCATATAATTACCTCCGCATCTTTTCCTGATGCATACGTTATAATTTTTCCCAAGTGGTCATGATTAGTTTCTTCCAACTGGTTTTCAATAACAACTTTTCTTCCAGTTCCTTCTTCTGTTGCAAACAAGTCAACGCTAAAGTCACCAACATTAGATTCTTGTTCTTCCAAAACAAGTTCAATGCCGATAGCATCACTCAATGCAGCAAGATTTTCCTCTTTGGCAAGCCAAGGGGTGAAATCATTTGCTTCATGTTTCCAAATAGAACGCAAGTCTGTTATTTGTTCTAATTTACCTAATTTCATGACCATTTGTTGTTTAATCAAAATTTATAATCTCACTTACGTTGACATCCAACAATTCTGAAATGCGTTTCAGTGTTGCTAAATCGGGTTGACTGGTATTTGTACACCATTTAGAAACAGTTGTTTGGTTTACATTAAGCTGTTCTGCCAACCATTTGTTGGTTTTCTTTTTCTTGACCAACACCAACTTAAGTTGATTCAAATCTTCCATGTAGCTGTAATTATAATGAATTTAACGCAAAGATAATGATTTTGTGTGGTAAACGAGCTGAATCTGTGAAATATTTAAATTATTATAACAGACTGCACTTACCAGAAATAATCTTCTCATTGATTTCAATCTTATGCCTACCAGTTGTGGTACGTAGATTCTTTCTGATGGTTTCAAGCGTAGAGTTTGCAAACCATTCGTTGAATGTGTGCATCACAAACAATGCAGTAGCATCACCTCCAATATTATATTGAAAGGCAATGTTCCATGCAAAGTTCTTCAATGCAATTTGTGTTACGGTGACTCGTCTTTTTATTCGGATGTCAGTTTGTGTGAGAGGCTGCTTGTTGGTGACGAAATATCGAACGCACTCACAAAGCTGGAATATCTCCGTTTCCTCAAAATCCAAACTCTTGAATGTGTCTTTTGTATATTTCAGCACAGCTTGGAGTTTCGCTTCATCGGCTTTTTCTTTTCGCTGCACATATTGCTGTTGCTCGTATTGATATTCTTGGTGGAACAGTTCCATTCTTTGTTTTTGGATATTGCCATCTTCAATATTATGCTTGTCCTCAGTCGCCCGAACTTTCAAGGATACACATTCTTGTTCGGACTCCTCTCTTTTGATAGTAGGTAGACAAAGAATTGATAGGGTCTTTAAGCAAGCATAGATTGCCACCAATATGAAAACCGAAACTTCCATAGGCATGACCACAGACTCATGCAGACGGAAAGCCACCATAGATGCCATAAGCACCATGGAACTTTCTATTGTCAGCGTGAGCAATATGTTTCTGTTTCTTGCCATGTCTATCTGTTTCTCGTTTTTGTTTGCAAAGGTACACTGCTTTTTCGTAAAAAACGAAAGATAAAAATAGACACGAGATGCGAAGTTCTTTGTATATCAACGCTTTATGATAACAAAGGCATACCATCTGCAAACAAGCGAATACGCAATGCAAACATCTGATAAGAACCGCCCCTACCATTAAAAATACATAATAATTCTTAAACATTAGATTACGCAGCGTATATGGGTATGCCAAGTAGCAACACCTGCATTATTGGCTTTGTAACAAATCATATTTGTACCATGCAATATATAAAGTGCTGATTTTCAATGGTATTTATCTTCGAGGAGGTCAAGTAAGCTTGACTTTTAAGGATTGACATTCTGAATAAGAATAAATAATAAGGCGTACAACCGAAATCTTATAGAACAATTTAAAGGGTTAGACGTTTTAAAAAAGCCTTAAGAATACGATAATAAATACGTAGAAACTTATAGGCTACATAGAGAAATGCGGACATCAACAAAACCCACAAAATCAAAGTGAAAATTTGAAACATAAAATAATACATGCTGCAAAGTTAATAATTTTGTGGCGAATAAGTAACAAAATTTTTATTATTTGTGTTAGCATTACCTGAGGAAGAACCAAAGATCATACCAAGAAGTATTTTTGCATAGACTTTAACCTCGTTGTGGTTTGATGTAGGAATCAAAAGACATACAACTTTTGTGGCTAATCTTGTTTGTATATTATAAAATTGTGCTAACTTTGATGGAAAATACAAATGTTGATGAAGAAATAATATTGTTTTATATGGAGTTGCGTTATAATGGTGCAACTCTTTTAATATTATGAATGATATGGATACATACCACTTGTCGCGATTTCTTACAGCTCAGGATTCTTACTCACAATATAAGACGGCTCTTGAGGAGATTCGAAACGGGCGAAAAAGGAGCCATTGGATGTGGTTCGTTTTCCCTCAATTGAAGGGGCTGGGGCACTTATGGTATTGCTGGTGCTGATGAGACTCGGGCTTATTGGCTGCACCCTGTGCTCAGAGACAGATTGCAGGAGATAACGGAGGCTCTGCTTCTGTTGGACGGTTTGTCGGCAAGACAAATCTTTGGAGAAGTAGACGCAATGAAACTTAGGTCGTCGATGACTTTGTTTTGGACAGCTACGGGCGAAGGGCTGTTCCGTAAGGTTCTTGATAAGTATTACGAAGGGAAAATGTGTGACAGTACTTTAGAAATGCTTAGATGATGCAACGTAGCTAACTACCGATATGATAACAAGATGCTATCTCGAAATAACTAATGTGTGTAACCTCAGCTGTGTGTTCTGCCCGAAGACCGAGAGGGCGAAGCATACGCTGACGTTGGACGAATTCGACGCTTTGACCTCGCGACTCGAGGGCGAGGTGAAATTTCTGTATTTTCATCTGATGGGCGAACCGTTCCTCCATCCGCTGCTGCCGCAGTTTGTGCTGATGGCTCGCCACAAAGGTTTTGTACCCATTATCACCACTAATGGCACTCTGCTCTCGCGACGTGCAGACCTTCTGGATGCTCTGCCTCATAAGATTCAGATTTCGCTCCACTCGCACGAGGGCAACGCTAAGGAGAACCTTGCTGGGTACGTCGACGAGGTGATGGCGTTCTCGTTAGAGGCTGCCCACTGCGGTTGCATCGTCGTGCTGCGCCTATGGAACGAGGGCGGACACAACCGGCAGAACGACGATATCCTCAATCTGCTTGCGCTTCATGTGCCGCGCCCGTGGACGGAGCGTCACGACGGCTGGCGACTTGCCGACAATCTGTACATCGAGAACGATAACATGTTCGAGTGGCCCGACCTTCAGCACGCCACTTACGACGAGCAGGAGGTGTTCTGCTACGCCTTGCGCAATCAGATTGGTGTGCTCGTCGACGGCACTGTTGTGCCGTGCTGTCTCGACCATAACGGCGACATCGCGCTTGGCAATCTGTTCCGTCAGAGCCTTGCCGACATTCTCGCCTCGCCACGAGCACGTGCTCTGTACGACGGCTTCACAAGCCACAACGCTGTTGAACCGCTCTGTCAGCGCTGCGGCTATTCGGCTGTGTCGAAAAGGTTCAGAAAGTAGAAGTGCTATTATGATTTGTTATCAGTAGGTTGCGTGGGAGGAACGCCGTACTTTCCTACAGGTTGCGTGGGTATGGCAAGATGCCATACCCTCCTATAGTACTAACAGTTTATCTTCTACTGTTTATTGTTGTCGATTTGCCTTTTTTAGCCTTTGCATCGAGTCTGTATCTGAAGCTCAGGTTCAGATAGTGGTGTATATAGTTTGTGGAGTATTCCTGGCGTTGGAAGGCAGAGTATTCGCTTTCGTACCAGATGTCCTTGTTGAAGATGTCGTCGGCAAACAGGCGCAGCATACACTTGTTCTTACAGAAGCTCCAGCTGACAGACGCCATCGACTTGAGCTTGTGTCCGTTCATCGCCGATGTGGCATAGCCCGAACAATAGTCGTCAGACAACTGCACAAACACCTCGAACGGAGCGAGGTGCAGGTTGGCGCTTATGCCCACGCTGTTGAAGAGCGGCGTGGTGTTGTACGAAGCGTCGTCGTAGCGGTAGCGGTTGCTCTCCAGGCGGTCGAAGAGCGTGAGCTGCAGCTTCTCGGTCTCGTACGAGAACTCGAAGTCGTTGTTTATGCCCAGTCGCTTCTGCTTGTTCAGTTCGGGCTGAGCGTCGGCAGCGTTGTTGTCGACGATGGTGAGGAAGCCGTACGACTTAGCCGTCTCCAGTGCGAACTTGTTCATCAGTCGGAAGTAGAAGCCGATGCCCTGGTCGTAGTTGAGACCAAAGTTCCACATATCGCCGCCCTTCACGTTCATCGGTTTCGACGTGTAGACGCCAGTAGCCGAATTGTAGCTGTAGAGCGTAGCCACGGGGTTGATGTCCTTGTTGTACGAAGCGGTCAAGCCCAGCACAATCTGCTTGCGCAGCCACATGCGGTGGTAGTTGTACGTAGTGGTATGACTGTGCGAGTTGCGCAGCAGCGGATTGCCCATGTATATATGCAGCGGGTCAATGGTGTTGCGGTAGCCGAGCGTGCTCACGAGGTCGGGTACGGTGGTGTTGTATGCGAAGGCGATGTCCATGTTGCGCACGCGGCTCATCTTCCACTTCAGGAAGATTGACGGCTCGTACGTATTGCTTGTGCGCACGGCTGTGGTGTCGAGCGGTCCGTAGTGGTAGTCGGTCTTTTCGCGACAGTAGTTCCAGCTGAACTTCGGCATTATCATCAGTGCCTTCACCGGCGTGATGGTCGACTTCACGGTCAGCTCGTTCGTCCATTTGTGCGTCAGTCTGCGCGTGGTGTTCGCCGGGTCAGCCGTTGTCGGCGTGCCGTTAGCTACGTTCTGCTCGTCGGTGTCGCTGAAGAAGTTGCGTGCGGTGCGTGTGCGGCTTAATCTCACGTTGTCGAATACGTTGAAGTAAACCTTCTTGCCGAGCCAATAGTCGAACGAAGCGCCGAACTGCGTCTCCAGATAGTGTTCGCTGCGGTCGTAGAACTGCCACAGCGTCTCGTTGCGCTGTTCGCGCAGATACTCCACGTTGCGGTTGTTGTGTGTGTCCTCGTTCGTTCCGCTCAGGTTGGTGAAGCCCTGCAGCGTGAACGAACCCTTCTTTCCGATGAAGTGCTTCCATGCGTACGAGATGTTCAGTCCGCGTTGCTGCAGGTCGGTCGACTCGTAGTTACGGTTGCGCGTGATGAGTCGGTCGTAGAGCGCGTCGCCGGGCTTTGCGTCGAGCGCCTCCTTCAGCGAGTGGTAGGCAAACTGGTCGGGCTGGTAGCCGTACGAAGCCGATTTCTCCTCGTACGATTTGCGAGCCTTCTCGTATGAGGCTTTCACCTTCACGTCGATGGTGTTGGCAGAGTCGGTGTAGGCGAAGAGTTTAGCCTCCAGCTGCGGCTTGAGGTTGTGTTTGTAGCGGTAGGCGTCTTTCACGCCGAACGTGTGCTCCTGGTTCGGGAAGAACGTCTCGGTCGACGCCTTTCCGCTGTTCCATCCGTCGCTGTGTCCCATGTTTGCGCTTATGTTGAAGCGGTTGCTTGTGTATTGCTGCGTGCCCTTCGTCTGCCAGTTGTGCTGATAGTTGTACGATCCGTACTGGCTCTTGCCGTCGCCGTCGATGTTGCGGTTCATGGAAGAGCCAATCGTCTTGTCTACGTAGCGGTTGGCGTTGTTAGCCTGAGCGTATATCATGTGCGGGTCTTGGTCGCTCAGTCGGCTTGCGGTGATAGCTGCGCTGTAGCGCTTCTTGGTCTGATACTGAGCCTCGATGTCGCCGTACCACTTGTCGAGGAAGCCCGGCTTCACCTGGATGTCGAGCACATGGTCCTCATCGCCATCGTCGTTGCCCGTGTGGCGTGCCAGCTCCGACTTGCGGTCGTACACTTTCAGCTTGTCAGCCACGTCAGCCGGCAGTTGCTCTAATATCTGGTCGCCGCCGAACATGTCCTTGCCGTTCATCATCAGGCGTATGGGCTTGTCGTTCCAGTATAGCTTGCCGTCGCGACGCTGCACGCCCGGCAGTTTCTTGATAAGCTCGTCGAGGCGCGCGCCCTCCTTCAGCTTGAACGCCTCGGGGTTGAACACGATGGTGTCGCCACGCATGGTGATGCGCGGCACCTTCGCCTTCACCTCCACCTCCTGCAGCATGAGCGCCGTGGGCTGCAGCCTGATAGTGCCCAGGTCGGTGGTGTCTTTCACCTCAGATCCGTACGCATAGTCCACCTTGCGCGAGTTCTTGTAGCCGATCATGCTGAACGTGATCATGATGCGTCCCTCCCATTCGGAGTCGAGCGTGAAGCAGCCCGTGCTGTCGGTCTCCGTCGAGTTCTGCATCGACCAACCCGGCTCTGGGTTTATCTCGCTGCGCACCGTTGCTCCGATGAGAATTTCGCCCGTCTCGGCGTTCACAATCTTTCCCTTGAACGTGTCGGCTGTGCAAACGGTCGTTTTCACGAGGCAGAGCAGCACGGCGACAAACATTTTCTTCAGTACATCTTTCATAATCTGATTATTTAAAGTATTGCGAGTGCAAATGTATAGATTTTGTTCGAACAAGCAAAGTCTTTGTTTTGAAAAATCTATGGCATACAGTTTGCACAGGTACGATATTTGTCATTTTTACCGCTCAGAAGTGCCCGAAAAATGAAAAAGAAAACCTTTGGTTGGTTTTTTGCGAGTTTTGAGAGGTGAAAAGTGTGCAATGGTAAGCGGTTGATATTTAGTTTGTTGAGGCTGTGTGTACGAAAGCGTGCAGCTTTTATGCCACTCTCGCTGAGTACTACCGCTGCAAAACTGGAGTACTACCCCCACGAGTACTGGGTAGAAGTGGCACTTTCGCCGTGTGAAAGTGCCACTTACGCTGTGCAAAAGTGCCGCCTGCGCTGTGAAAACCATCGAATTTTGTGTTTTTGAGGTGGATTTTTAGTATGTAGAAGCGGAAATTGAGCTCGTAAAATCTCCAGAATGCAAGTTTTGGTCGGAGTGGTGTGGTCAAAATGTCGTGTGCAAGTTACGGGGGTGAGGAAAGAAATTTGAGGGGCCTTTCAGGGGGTGCACTTGTCTCAAGTGCACCAACGTAGCAGATAGTGCTATTAGTGTTGTTTGCGTAGGTTGTGATATGCTGAGGCACCGCTTGCTCGGTTGGTGCACTTGAGACAAGTGCACCCCCTGAAGCTGCACAGTTTGCTCGGTCGGTGCACTTCTTGCTCTGGCAAGCGGCAAAGCCGAGCGGAGACAAGTGCACCCCCTGAAGTTACTTTCGGGCGTTAACCAGCAGTTCCGTCTTGCCCTCGTCCACGAGCTTGATGATGAGTTCGCCGAAGAGCGTGTTCTGCCATGCGAACCACTCGCGCGTGAACTTCTGCGCATCGTCCACGTTGAACGACTCGTGGATGAACCCCGTGCCGGCGTCGGTGCGCTGCAACATACGCAGACACTCCGCTATCTCGGCATCGTCGGTGCTCGTGAAGGCGCGCATCATTATGGACATAGGCCACGCCATGTCGTAGCCCACGTGCGGACCGCCGATGCCCTCGCCAGCCTTGCCACGGAAGAAGTAGGGGTTGTCGTCGCTCCACACGAAGCGGCGCGTGTTCTGATATATGGGGTCGTTCACGTCCACATCGCCTAAATAGGGCAGGGCGAGCAGCGACGGCACGTTGGCGTCGTCCATGAGGAAGCGGTTGCCGAAGCCGTCCACCTCGTAGGCGTAAATCTTGCCATACTTCGGATGGTCGACCACGGCGTACTGCTCGAGAGCCGTGCTCACCTCGTCGGCAAGTGCCGTGCAGTCGGCAGCGAGCGTTGCGTCGGCGTTCACCTTGCTGAGAATATCCGCCGCCTTGTGCAGCGAGCTGACCGCCATGAAGTTAGACGGCACGAGGAAGAGGAACGTCGTAGCGTCGTCGGAGGGGCGGAAGACGGAGGCGATGAGTCCGCATGGCTTCACGGGGTTGCCCCAGCCGTGGTTGCATACGGTGTCGAGCTGGTCCTCCGTCTCGCGTTGGAAACGATATGTGCCGAGTCCCTGCTTGCGCTGTTGCTCGCGGAACACGCGCAGTATGTTGCGCACCGCCTGCAGCCACTCGTCGCCGAAGACAGAAGCGTCGCCCGTCACCTGCCAGTAGTGGTAGGCGAGGCGTATGGGGTAGCAGAGCGAGTCGATCTCGTACTTGCGCTCGTGCAGCTCGGGCTTCATGTCGGTCATATCGTTAGCCCACATGCCGTTCTCCACAGGCTCGCGGTTGAACGCATTGGCGTAGGGGTCGATGTTGATGCACTTCAGCTGGCGGCGTATCACACCGCGCAGCATCTTCTGCAACTTGCGGTCGCCCTTGGCAAGCTGTACGTAGGGCCACACCTGCGCTGCCGAGTCGCGCAGCCACATGGCGTGTATGTCGCCCGTGTAGACGAAGGTGTCCTCCTTGCCGTCCTCGGCATCGGTGAAGTGGACGGTGGTGTCGAGCGTGTTCGGGAAGCAGTTCTCGAACATCCACGCTAAGTAGGCGTTCTCCTTGATGCGCTTCTTTATCTCGCGAATCTTCTTCTCCACCGCGTCCGATACGAAGAGACGCTCAGCGGGCGCAGGGCGCTGGGAGGTGAGAGTGGATGGTGAGGTGTTGAGGTGTTGAGATGGTGAGATGGTGAGGTGTTCTTGCTCTGGCAAGCGGCAAAAGCCGAGCGGAGATGGTGAGGTGGTGAGGTATTGAGATACTGAATTGTTAGCCGCAGCGACATTGCTGGCAGCTAAGCAGAACGCGAAAAATGCGCTCGAAACGAGGGCTGTATGTAAGTTCATATTCATTTTATAAAGGGTGCGTGGGTATGGCAGGGATGCCATACCCTCCTATTAATTATTTAGATTTACAAGCAAATGTATTAATTATTAATCAAAATAGCAAATTTATGTAAGATTTTCCGTAACTTTGTAGTGGTAAATAAGATACGAAAGGATAATAAGATGAATATTTCAGATATACTCACCTCTGGTGGTGGCGAGAAGCACTTCTCGTTCGAGGTGTTACCACCGTTGAAAGGCACAGGAACAGAGCGTCTGTTCTCTACGATAGAGAAGTTCCGCGATTTCGATCCGGCGTACATCAATATCACCACACATCACAGCGAGTTCGTCTATCGCGAGCTCGACAACGGACAGTACGAGCGCCTTCGTGTGCGCCGTCGTCCGGGCACGGTGGCCATAGCGGCTGCCATACAGAACAAGTTCGGCGTGCCCGTCATACCGCACATCATCTGCAGCGGTGCCACAGCCGATGCCATCGAGTACGAGCTGATCGACTTGCAGTTCCTCGGCATCGAGAACGTGCTGCTGCTGCGTGGCGACAAGGCACGCGACGACAGTCAGTTTGTGCCCACACCTGGCGGACACGCCCACACCACCGACCTCATCGAGCAGGTGAACCGCTTCAACGAGGGCTTCTTCAACGACGGCACGCCGATAAAGAACCCCGGCAAGAAGTTCCACTACGGTGTGGCGTGCTACCCCGAGAAGCACGAGGAGGCACTGAACATAGACATCGACCTGAAGTATCTGAAGATGAAGCAAGACATGGGTGCCGACTACGCCGTCACGCAGCTGTTCTACGATAACCGTAAGTACTTCCGCTTCGTGGAGAAGGCACGCCAGATGGGCATTACCATACCGATCGTGCCGGGCATCAAGCCGCTTGCAAAGCTCTCGCAGCTGACGGTAGTGCCGCGCGTGTTCCGCTGCGACTTCCCGCAGGAGTTGGCAGTGGAGGCACTGAAGTGCAAGACCGACGACGACGCCCGCCAACTCGGCATAGAGTGGTCGACCGAGCAGTGTCGCCAGCTCTACAAGGCAGGAGTGAACAACATACATTTCTACACCGTCTCGGCTGTCGACTCCGTAAGAGAAGTGGCAAGGAGACTGTTGTAGTTCAAAACTCAAAACTCGCAATAGCGCAAATGACATTTGAAGAAGTAATAGGTCAGGACGAGGCGAAACAGTCGCTCGTCAAACTCATAGAGGAGCACCGAGTGCCCCACGCCATGCTGTTCTGCGGTCCGATGGGCTGCGGCAAGAAAGCCCTTGCCCTTGCGTTCGCCTCGCGTCTGTTGGGCGACAGTCAGCTGCTGCGCCAGTGGCAGCACCCCGACCTCCACTTCAGCTTCCCCACGATAAAGAAGCCCACGATGGGTTCCGACCATCAGCCCGTGAGCGACGACTACGCCCAGGAGTGGCGCGAGCTGCTCAGCGACGGTGCCTACTTCAGCATAGAGCAGTGGATGGACGCCATGGGCGCAGAGAACCAGCAAGCCATCATCACCGGAGCCGAGAGCGAACGCCTCTCGCGCCGCTTGAGCATAAAAGCGTCGCAGGGCGGATACAAGGTGTGCGTGATGTGGCTGCCCGAGCGCATGAATGTCACCTCGGCCAACAAGATACTCAAGCTGCTCGAGGAGCCACCGCAGCAGACTGTGTTCATCCTCGTCAGCGAGGAACCCGAGAAGTTGCTCGAGACAATACGCAGTCGCACACAACGCTTCGACTTCAAGCGCATCAGCGACGAAGCCATAGAGCAGGCACTCACCGAGCGTCGCGGCATCGATGTCGACACAGCGCACCGCATAGCGCGCATAGCCAACGGCTCGTGGACCGCAGCCCTCGACTCGCTGCGCGCCGGCAACGAGGCAAGCCTCTTCTTCGACCTCTTCGCCATGCTCATGCGCTACGCCTACAGCAAGAAGGTGAAGGAACTGAAGAAGTGGAGCGAGAGCGTAGCCGCCTTCGGACGCGAGAAGCAGAAGCGCATGATCGTCTACTTCAACCGCATGGTGCGCGAGAGCTTTATGTACAACTTCCGCAACCCCGACCTCAACTATATGACAGCGAACGAAGAGCAGTTCTGCACACGCTTCGCACCGTTCATCAACGAGCGCAACGTGATGGAACTGAACGAACTCTTCGAGCGTGCACTACGCGACATATCACAGAACGCCAACGCCAAGATGGTGTTCTTCGACATAGCATTACAAACAATTATACTCATAACACGTAAACAACAAGCATAAATCGCAATGAAGGATTTCAAAGATATGCAATTCAAGATAACGCGCGACACCGACCGCAGATTGCACCACTACGCTTGCGGACGACAGAACATGCAGCTGAACACCTACGACTGGCTGTACGACGTACCGGGCAACGACGAGGACACCGACCTCGTGGAGGTGCAGTTCAAGAACACGCGCAAGGGTTACTACCACAACGTCAACAATATCGACCTGCACAAGGGCGACATCGTGGCGGTTGAGGCAAGCCCAGGTCACGACATAGGCACCGTTACGCTCACCGGCAGACTGGTGAAGCTGCAGCTGAAGAAAGCCAACCTCAAGTCGGCTGACGACATCAAGCGCGTCTACCGCATAGCCAAACCCGTGGACATCGACAAGTACAACGAAGCAAAGAGCCGCGAACACGGCACGATGATACAGAGCCGCCAGATAGCCAAGGATCTCGGTCTGCAGATGAAGATTGGCGACGTAGAGTATCAGGGCGACGGCAACAAGGCGATATTCTACTACATCGCCGACGAGCGCGTCGACTTCCGTCAGCTCATCAAGGTGCTTGCCGACACCTTCCACGTACGCATCGAGATGAAGCAGATTGGCGCACGCCAGGAGGCAGGACGCATCGGCGGTACCGGACCGTGCGGCAGAGAGCTCTGCTGCGCCACATGGATGAAGAACTTCGTGAGTGTCAGCACCAACGCTGCACGCATACAGGACATATCGCTCAATCCGCAGAAACTTGCAGGTATGTGCGCCAAGCTGAAGTGCTGCCTCAACTACGAGGTGGACGACTACGTGGAGGCAAGCCGTAAGATGCCGGCACGCGACATAGTGTTGCAGACACTCGACAGCGACTACTATCTCTTCAAGTCGGACATCCTCGCCGGCACCGTGGTCTACTCTACAGACAAGGGCATCGCTGCCAACCTCGAGGAGATTACAGCCGAGCGCGCCCGTGCCATCATCGAGATGAACAAGCGCGGCGAGAAACCCGAGTCGCTCACCGAGGACGGAACGGTGAAGCAGGACACACGCCCTCGCGACCTGCTCGCCGATGCCGACATCAGTCGCTTCGACAAGGCACGCAAGCGCAAGAAGAAACCCGCAAAGCGCCAAGGGGGTGCACCCGTCTCAACTGCACCGAAAAAGGGCGAAGGGGGTGCAGTTGTCTCAACTGCACCGAAGAAAGGCGAAGGTCAGCGTCGTAACAATCAGCAGCGTCGCAACAACCGTCCTGAGGGCGAACCCACCCAGGGGGTGCACTTGTCTCAAGTGCACCAACCAAATGGTAGCACCAACAACTCTGTCGGTGCAGCTGAGACAGCTGCACCCCCTCAAGTGCACCAACCAAAGAATAGCACCAACAGCTCTGTCGGTGCAGCTGAGACAGCTGCACCCCCTAAGGATGCTCATTAGAATTGTGGCTATGAAAAGAGCAAGAAGCTTACGGATAGCCGCAATGACCCTTGCGCTGGTCGCCATGCTGCTAACGGCGTGCGACCATCGCACCATCTACGACCGATACGAGAGCACCGCCCTCTCGGGGTGGGAGAAGAACGACACCATTACGTTCGCCATCCGCCCGTTGAAGGAGGCAGCCACCTATCGCGCTCTGCTCGGTGTGCGCACTACGGATAGCTATCCGTTCACGTCGCTCACGCTGATTGTGGAGCAAGAGATAATGCCAGCGCATCGTGTCCTTGTCGACACCATATGCTGCGAGCTCACCGACGAACAAGGCAAAGTGCTCGGCGACGGCATAGGCTACAGACAGTATCAGTTTGAGGTGTGCCAACTGCAGTTGCAGGAAGGCGACTCGCTGCACGTAGTGGTGCGCCACGACATGAAGTGCGAGATACTGCCCGGTATCTGCGATGTCGGCATAAAGCTATTGAAAGAATAGAAACAACCCATAGATGAGAAAATACATATATATTATAATAATGTGTATCGTCAGCCTCGCTGCCTCAGCACAAGAGCGCACCGTGCAGAACCGCCCGTACACCGACTTGCGTCCATTCCACTTCGGCGTGGTCGTGGGTACGCACGTGCAGGACATGGAGGTGCGTATGGCGGGTCCGATGACCATCACCACTGAGGACGGTACGCAGGAGACACTCGTCACCGCTGACCAAAGTCGCTGGGACCCCGGCATCAATGTCGGAGTGCTTGGCGAGCTACGTCTGTCCACACATTTCCAGTTGCGCGTGGCACCGATGATGTACTTCGGCACGCGCCACATAGTGTTCCAAGACCTGAAGAACCTAAGCGCGAGTGGTAAGCCCGAAGAGAAACGCCAGGATATGAAGACCGCTTACATCGCTGTGGCAGGCGACATCATCTTCGCTGCGCCACGCTTCAACAACCACCGCCCGTATCTCATGGCAGGCGTATCGCCGATGATCAACCTCACGGGCAAGAGCACCGACGCGCTGAAGCTGAAGCGCACATCGCTCTCGTTAGAGTTCGGTGTGGGTTGCGACTTCTATCTGCCCTACTTCAAGCTACGTCCGGAACTGAAGTTCGTCTACGGCTTAGGCAACGCCCTCGACACAAAGCACGCCAAGGAGCTGCGCGACAAGAGTCTGCTCAAGTACACGTATGGCGTGAAGGAAGCACGTACAAAAATGGTCGTGCTTAGCTTCTACTTTGAATAAACAGGAAAATATTGAGTTAAATGTAAGATAAGAAAAAACAGGAAGATAGGCTGGAAGATTTCTCGTTTCTGGAGAAATCTTCCAGCCTTTATTGCTCTTATAATGTGTGGGTTATGGCGAAACTGGAAGATATGGAGGATTTTTTCGCATACTTGATTCTTCCATAGCTTAAGCCTTGAGCATATTGCGCTTTGCGTCTATACTGAGGAATATGAAAAGCAGGATGGTGAATCCCCATAGCGACGATCCGCCGTAGCTGAAGAAGGGTAGCGGGATACCGATGACAGGCGTTAAGCCTAACACCATGCCCACGTTGATGAACACGTGGAAGAGGAACACCGATGCCACGCAGTAGCCGTATATGCGCCCAAAGGCGAAGGGTTGTCGCTCGGCGAGCGCAAGCAGACGGAGTATGAGGACGAGGAACAGCAGCAACACGCCTGCCGAACCGATGAAACCCTCCTCCTCGCCCACGGTGCAGAAGATGAAGTCGGTGTCTTGCTCGGGCACGAACTTCAGCTTGGTTTGCGTGCCATTGAGGAAGCCTTTGCCTTTGAGTCCGCCCGAACCGATGGCTATCTCGCTCTGATGAACGTTGTAGCCGGCACCGGCAAGGTCTTCGTCGAGACCGAGCAGCACGTTGATGCGCACACGCTGATGAGGCTCCATCACGTTGTTCAGCACGTAGTCGGCAGAGTAGAAGAACACCACCGAACCGACGGCGAACGCCAGTATGAAGAAGTACTGCGGAAGGCGCGTACGCAGTCCGTGGTAGAGGAGATAGAGGAACAGCGCAAGACACATACCGAGCTGCACCCACGTCACGTCGAACGGAATGACGTACACGTCGAAGAGAATGGCTATAGTGGTGAGCACCAGACTATAGCCGATGATTGTATTGGTGTGCTTGCGGTTGTGCACATAGTTGTACACCATGCCTGCTACGAACAGTTGTACGAGCAGCAGCACCACGAACTTGCCCACCGATGTAGGTGTGTCGAAGAGCATAATGCCCTCGTACTTAATGCCCACAACGAAGTAGAGCACCATCGCTACGCCCGTGAAGAGGATGCTGCCAGGCATTCCCTCGCGGTAGAACATGAGGAAGAATGTGAGATAGACGAGTGCAGAGCCTGTCTCACGCTGACCAACGATGCAGAGCATGGGCACGAGTACCACGGCGCAAGCCGCAGCAAAGTCCTTCCAGCGTTGTATGTTATAGCCGTAGGTGCTCATCAGTTTGGCGAGCGCAAGTGCGGTTGCAAACTTGCCGAACTCGGCAGGCTGCAAGCGTAGCGGACCGATGACGAGCCACGAGTGGGAGCCCTTGATGTCGTGAGGGTTGAAGATGGTGGCAAAGAGCAGCAGGAGCAGCACACCGTAGATGATGAACGAGAACGTGTCGAAGAAGCGCGAGTCCATCATCAGTATGACAAAACCGAGACAGATACTCGTGCCAATCCATAGAATCTGCATACCCGAGCGTGTGTCGAGCGACAGCAGGTTGTTGTCGCCGAAGGAGTAGCTCGCACCGCAGATGCTCAACCATCCGAAGAGCATCAGTGCTATGTACAGGCCAATGGTCAGCCAGTCGACCTGCGACCAAATGCTTTGTGGTTTGTCGTTTATCATTATTTTTAGTTTATAAGCCTTTCTAAGCCTCTTTAAGCCTTTTCTAAGCCTCTTTAAGCCTTCCTAAGCTTTTTACTCTTTTACTTTTTTACTTTTGAGAGAATCTCGGACCGTAGCCAATGCGTCGTGCCTGCATGGCATCGGCTTGCGCCTCGGCAGCAGGCGATAGCTTGCCCGTAAGATACTGTTCCATCATCAGTCCGCCGATAGGTACACCGAAGTCGGCACCCCATCCGCCGTTCTCTACGTACACGGCGATAGCTATCTTCGGGTTGGCCATCGGTGCGAAGCCCATGAACACGGAGTGGTCGCGTCCGTGGTTCTGCGCCGTACCCGTCTTGCCACATGCCTCGAACGGCAGTCGTGAGAGAGCTTTACACGTACCCTTCAAGGCTGAGGAGCGCATACCTGCTACCACGTAATCGTAGGCTCGGCGTGATGCCATTGTGTAGTGGCGGTGGGTGTACATGGTGTCGAGCGGTTCGCCTTGCACCTTGCGCACCACGTGTGGTCGGTAGTAATAGCCGCGGTTGGCGATGGTGGCACCGAGGTTGGCTATCTGTAGCGGAGTGAGCGTCACCTCGCCCTGGCCGATAGATATAGAGATGATAGTCAGACCGTTCCACGAGCCACGATAGTTGCGGTCGTAATAGTCGGCGTTCGGAATCATGCCGCGCTTCTCGCCAGGCAGGTCAATGCCCAACTTGTAGCCGAAGCCCATTGACACCATATAGTCGCGCCACGTGTTCATGGCGTTATACGGAGTCTTGTATTTCGAGCGGTTGCCAATCATGTAGTAAAGCCCCCAACAGAAGTAGGAGTTGCACGAGGTGCTGATGGCATCGACAAGAGCGATAGGAGCGGCATGTGAGTGGCAGCCTACGTGTAGACCGCGATAGTAGAAGCCGTGATTGCAGGGGAATGCTGTGCCTGGCGTAATGATGCCTTCAGTCATGTACGTAAGAGCCTGCGATGTCTTGAACGTGGAGCCGGGCGGATACATACCCATTATGGAGCGGTTGAGCAGTGGTTTCCACGCATCTTTAGCCAGTGCGCGGTGGTTCTTAGCGCGTGCACGTCCCACCATGATACGTGGGTCGTAGCTCGGAGCCGACACCATGCAGAGCACTTCGCCCGTACGAGGGTCGAGTGCCACGATAGAGCCTATCTTGCCCTCCATGAGACGTTCGCCCAATGCTTGTAGCTTCTCGTCAATGGCGAGCGTGAGGTCTTTGCCGGCAATCGGTTTGCGATCGTACTTGCCGTCCATGTACTTGCCTTGTATGCGTCCGCGAGCGTCGCGCAGCAGAATTTGCACTCCTTTTTCGCCACGCAACTGTTTCTCGTACGACTTCTCCACACCGAGTTTGCCGATGTAGTCGCCAGGCTGATAGTAGCTATCCTCCTCAATGTCGTAGGGCGACACCTCAGCCACGTCGCCGAGGATATGCGCGCCCACCTTCGATTGGTATTGGCGTATGCTGCGCTGCTGCACGTAGAAACCAGGGAAGCGGAATATCTTTTCTTGGAAGAAGCTGAACTCCTCCGAAGGGAGCTGACTCATAAAGAGCTGCTGCGTGAAGCGCGAGTAGCCAGGGTTCTTCGAGTAGTCCTTAATGTCGTTCATGCGCTTTATGAAGAACTCTTTCGTGATGCCAAGCGCGTGGCAGAACTCAAGCGTGTCGATGCGTCCCTTTGCTTCGTTCATCACGACCATAATGTCGTAAGCCGGCTGGTTGTACACGAGCAGTCTGCCGTTGCGGTCGTAGATGGCACCACGCGAAGGGTATTCGATTTTCTTGAGGAAGGCGTTGGAGTCGGCGTTCTTCTTGTAGTCGTCGCTAAGCAGCTGCAGCGTGAAGAGACGCACGATGTAGACAACGACAATAGCCGTTGCCACGAAAGCGATTACGTAGCGCCGTTTCTCAAGGTTATAATTGCTCATTTCCTACTACTGATGTTACCGATTACTACTAATAATGTTCTCTACTTACAGTTTCTGCTGTGCTCTATCTTTTACTTCTGAAGTACTCTATCACCAAAATCAATACAACGGTGATGATGGTGCTTGCCACGATGCAAGCAATCCATTGTCCCCAGTTGTACAGATTGAAGGCTTCGAGCGAGAAGAATGTGAAGCAATAGATGAGTACGAGGATGATGGTGTAATTGGTGTATTTGCTTGAGCCGAAGGTGAAGGGGGACGGACGGAGGTCGTCGGCACTATCGCGTGGTGCGAATAGTTCGACAACGTAGGGTTGCAAGAAGCCCACGAGCGTCATTGAGGCAGCTGCTACACCTGGTGTGTTGGTGAAGATGTCCACCAACAGACCCATGAAGAAGCACCAAAGCAGCGTAGCCCACTTCGCTTCGCCGCGTTGCACGGTCAGTGCGAAGTAGACATAGAGTAGCGGTGTGGCGCATCCGAAGACGCTGATATGGTTGAGTAGCAGCGTCTGTGCGAGCAGCAGCACAATAATGAATACTATGTTTCTAAGGAAGTTCAGGCTCATTTGTTTCTTCTGTATGTTTATTGGCGTGCCTTGATGGAGTCTTCGGCAGCACGCAGTAATTCGAGTTTCTTGTCCATCTCGCGGTCGTTGATGACGCTCACGTCGCGCAGACGTGAGAAGTCGGTCGACAGAGCGATGTTGAGACGGTAGGAGAGTCCGTTCTCGGAGTTGTACACATGTTTGATGCGTCCGACGATGATGCCCGGTGGAAACACCGAGGAGTAGCCCGATGTCACGATGAAGTCGCCCAGTCGGAAGTGTGCATGGCGTGGTATGTCCTCTACGTATGCCGTTTCGGGCGAACCACCATGCCAGCGCAGGTAGCCGAAGTAGCCACGTCCGCGTATGGTGCAGCTGATGTTCGACTGCTCATTGAGCACAGGGATAACCACCGAGTAGTGTTCGTTACATAGATAAACGATGCCCACGATGCCCTGTCCGCACACCACGCCCATGTCCTTGCGCACGCCGTCGGCACTGCCTTTATCTATGGTGATGAAGTTGTTAGCCTTGTCGAGCGACGAGCTGACGACCTTTGCCGGTATGGTCTCGTAGTCGCGCATGATGTTCTGTTGCAGTCGTTCGACGAGGGTAGTGTCGTTGTTTGACTTCTTCACCTGCTCGCGCAGCATCTCCACTTCGCGTTCGAGGTATATGTTGCGGTCGGTGAGTTGGCGGTTCACTTCGGTGAGGGCGAAGTATTGCTTCACGGACGAGTCCCATTCGTACATCTTGCCTGCTACGGCATTAGCCGATGAAAACCACACACTGCCCTGATAGCTGTTGTACTTGAACAGCAGTGTGAGGCTCACTACCTCAAGCAAGAGGAAGACGAACCAGTGGTTGTGGCGTGAAAGGAAATCTAATAGGTTGCGCATAATTGAAAAGTAAAAAAGTAAAAGAGTAAAAAAGTAAAAAGTAGAGGGCGTATAACCTTTCCTGCTCTTTTTACTCTTTTACTTTTTTACCTTCTTACCTTTAAAAGTTATTTACTGTCAAGAGCGTTTTACTCTTTTACCTTTTTACTTTTTTACTCTTTTACTTTTATCCTATCTCATCAGGAATGAGAAGCGGTCGATGTTCTTCAGAGCCACACCCGCACCGATTGCTACGCTGTGCAACGGATCTTCGGCGATGTGGAACGGAATGTTGATCTTCTCCTGCAAACGCTTGTCGAGACCACGCAGCAGAGCGCCGCCACCACTGAGATAGATACCGTTCTTCACGATGTCGGCATAGAGTTCTGGCGGTGTGTTCTCAAGAGCAGAGAGCACAGCGTTCTCGATCTTTGCGATAGTCTTGTCGAGGCAGTGTGCTATCTCCTGATAGCATACCGGCACCTCCATAGGGAGCGCAGTGATGCGGTTCGGTCCGTGAACGATGAAGTCCTCCGGAGCATCGTCGCCAAGCTCAGTGAGAGCCGAGCCGACGTGTATCTTGATACGCTCAGCCATACGCTCCGAAACCTTCACGTTGTGCTGGCGTGACATATACTCCTGAATGTCGGCTGTGATGTCATCGCCAGCAGTGCGAATAGAGTTGTTCGACACGATGCCGCCGAGCGAGATTACAGCAATCTCTGTTGAGCCGCCACCTATGTCTACAATCATGTTGCCCTCTGGTGCTTCCACGTCGATGCCGATGCCTATAGCAGCTGCCATAGGCTCGAAGATGAGGTACACGTCGCGTCCGTCGGCGTGCTCAGCACTGTCGCGCACGGCGCGCAACTCCACTTCGGTAGAACCTGAAGGAACGCCGATAACCATACGCAGCGACGGGGTGAAGAGTCGGCTGCCATAGTGTACCATCTTGATGAGTCCGCGCATCATCTGTTCACATGCTGAGAAGTCGGCGATGACTCCATCGCGGAGTGGGCGAATGGTTCGGATATTGTCGTGAGTCTTCTCATACATCATCTTTGCCTTCGAGCCGACAGCAATCATTTTGTCTGTGCGACGATCGAGTGCCACTACCGACGGCTCATCAACAACGATTTTATCGTCGCAGATGATGATGGTGTTGGCAGTGCCGAGGTCCATCGCAATTCCCTGTCTGAATGAAAAAAATCCCATTTATTGAGTTTTGAATTATGAGTTTTGAGTTTACTTTGCAAACCAAGCGTGGATGGCTGTGTCGTAATGGCTGCTTACGCCGAACGCACGCTCAGCGAACATCTTGCGCTCCTCAAGAGAGGTCTCAGCACCATTAGTGTTGAGGATGTCGAGGAGAAGCTTGTATTCAGCCTTGCTCGGAACGATGACCACGTCGTTGAAGTTTTTAGCACCAGCGCGGATGAGCGAGATGCCGCCTATGTCTATCTTCTCGATGATGTCGGCATCGGAAGCGCCGCTTGCTACTGTCTGCTCGAATGGGTAGAGGTCGACGATGACGAGGTCGATTTCGGGGATGGCGTATTCAGCCATCTGCTGGCGGTCGCCTTCATTGTCGCGGCGAGCGAGGATGCCACCGAAGATGCGTGGGTGCAGAGTCTTGACACGTCCACCAAGGATTGATGGGTAAGATGTTACGCTTTCTACCGACTGACATTCGTAGCCAAGCTTTTCGATGAATGCTTGTGTGCCACCAGTAGAGAGAAATTTAACACCTTCTTCGTTGAGCTTCTTCAGGAGCTCGTCGAGACCATCCTTATGAAATACGGAGATAAGCGCGGTCTTGATTTTTTTTGTTCCAGCCATGATTTCTTTTTATTATTGTTGATTATCCTTTTTACCTTGTTGTTGTATGATGTTGTTACACGTGCGAACGTCAATATGGCTTTGTTATTCCGTCTTGCGTGTAATTTTTTAAAATCAATGCAAAGGTACTAAAAACCAATAATATAATGTGTAAATTGTAGAAAAAATGCGGAAAAAGTTGTGTTAAATATGTTTTTATTGATTTATATACAAAAAAACGAGTTAAAGACCTAATCTTTAACTCGTTCTTTGTAGCGGGACCCAGGATTGAACTGGGGACCTCATGATTATGAATCATGCGCTCTAACCAGCTGAGCTATCCCGCCATC
>ENA-OVGE01001029-OVGE01001029.1-human-gut-metagenome-genome-assembly--contig:-NODE-1029-length-23397-cov-3.058136_pt1 | contig 23397 bp, 15 predicted proteins | sample MGYA00237769_ERZ505417 | MGnify/ENA primary metagenome ERZ505417 (study PRJEB26158, sample SAMN06016403) | human gut metagenome | biome: human gut; feature: ankylosing spondylitis patient; material... | reverse complement strand
TGATGTCGCTGATTATATTATCCTAAGGGTAAAATCTGAGGATGAAACAGCTTCTTTAATCAACTTGAAGTTGCAGAAGTTGTTGTATTATGTTCAGGCATGGTCTTATGGTATAAATAATAAACCTATGTTTGATGGTGAGTTCGAGGCTTGGATTCATGGTCCTGTAAACAGAGCTATCTATGACCGATTCAGTCCTACCAAATATCTGTATTCGGAAATCAATATCGCAGACTGTAGAAACAAGAATGTAAAATTGTCAGACGAAGATGCTGAGTTTATAGATTTTATTCTTGAAAATTATTTGAAATACAGTGGTGCAGAGTTGGAAAGATTGTCACATAATGAAAAGCCTTGGCTTGAAACAAGGGGTGACCTTGGTGTGAATGAACGCTGCAATAAAGTTATTACGCCTGAACTTATGCAGAATTATTATGGTAAAAAATGGAAAGAAATTAATTCCTGATGTCCCAAGGTTCGGTAGTAAACCACTTGTTTCACCCAGTCAGGAAAATAGTATAAAGAGAAGGAAAGTTGCATTTTCCTTCTCTTTTTTTAAGCAAATCAAAAATTTTGGTCTTGATGAATGTTCAAAGGAATGGCATACCGGACTTTTGCAAAGGCTTGGGACACTTGGAGACATGACTCAACAGGAAATACTGGAGGAGAACAAAGGAAGCAAGGCTTTGCGATGTCATCCGATAGACTGGAATGCAAAGAATGTACCTATCCAACGTAAAGATCTCGACTGGCTGCCGAAGGAAATACTTGAGAATGAAGAGGATTTTCCTATGATGCAAATTGCAATATCTACAAGTACAGGTCGTATCGTAGGATTTTTTGACAGAGATTCTTCCATATTCCATATAGTGCTTCTTGACCCCAAACATAACATACAACCTGCTAAAAAGACTAATTACCAGATACAACCTACACAAGAGGCATTGTCTCAATATGACGAGCTGTTGAAGAAACTGGAACGGGTAAGGGATATAGTAAAAGATTGCAAAGATAAAGATTGCAAGCTTCATGGGCATATAGCATCAATGGATAAATTGCATCAGAACATTGTTTATATAGGACTTGACAATGATTTTTATGACAAATATCTGGAAATCCTTAAAAATCATTCTTTGGAAGAGATTTTTGAAACCGGAATAATGGAAATGATGGATGAAGATGAGAAAACAAAAGATTCCGGAGATGATAATTAAAATAAAAACAGACAGTATTAACTAAAAGACAATAAGCCTCCCAGGCGAGCCGAAAGGCAGCATACTTGGGGGGCGTTCTTTATTTATAACGGGAACAGAAAAAAAAGGAAAATCCGTAACACGACAGGGAAAGGCTGTACGTGCTACGGATTTTCTCTTTTCATCTGACCGTATATCCGGTTATCTGCCGTTGAGGAGGTATTGCAGTTCGGGGTCGGACTGTATGCGCTGCAACTCGTCGGCGACAATCTGCCGGACCTCGGCACGGATACGGTTGTAGTTATCCTGGATCATCTCCTTCATGCGGTCGTTGCCATCGGCATCGGTAAAGTCGGTGATGACGGGTATGGGCCGGTAAGCCTGTTCCTCACGCTTCACTTTTTCGGCATCGACCACAATCTCGCAATGGAAAATCTTCTGTTCGATGCGTTCGTCATAGTTGTCGGCGACGGCTCCCACGAACATGCCCTGCGTGAGCGTGGAAATCTTGCTCGCCGGAATCAGGCTCTCCATCTGCGTATTGATGGAAGTGGACTTGTCCTCGCGGTTGATGGTGATACTCTGCCGCCTCTGGAGAATCTTGCCGAAACGCTCGGAAAGGGTCTTGGCGGTCTCGCCCACGACCTGACCGGAAAAGATGTTGCCGACGGTGTTCATGACCACGGCGGCCTCCTTGTCGCCGTAGTCACGCTTGAGCTGGGAAAAGTCCTGAAAACCCAGCAGGGTGGAAACCTTGTTGCTTCGGGCGGTGGCAATCAGGTTGTCCAGCCCCTTGAAGTAAATCGTGGGCAGCTCGTCGATGATGATGGAGGACTTCAGCCTGCCCTTCCTGTTGACGAGCTTGACGATGCGCGAGTTGTACAGCCCCAACGCCGCCCCGTAGATGTTCTGTCGGTCGGGATTGTTGCCGACACAGAGAATCTTCGGCTCGTCGGGGTTGTTGATGTCGAGCGTGAACTCACTGTCGGACATGACCCAGTAGAGCTGCGGGGAAATCATGCGCGAGAGCGGAATCTTCGCCGAGGCTATCTGACCGGCGAGCTGTTCCATCGCCCCGCCCTGCCAGGCGTCCATGAACGGGGAAAGGTAGTTCTCCAGTTCGGGATAGCTGGTGAGAATCGGGAACAGGTCTTCGTAACGGCGGTTGAGCAGCTCGATGGCATGGGGAAAGGTGCAGTATTTCCCGTCCTGATAGATACGGAGGAACCATATCACGGCGGCGAACAGGATAATCGGAGACTCGACAAAGAAGTCGCCCTGCTTCTGCACCCAAGTCTTGTTCAAATTGAGCATTATCGTGTAGGCACTCTCGTAGGCATCGGTGATGTCCTCCATGAAATCCGGGTGTATGGGATTGCAGCGGTGCGAGCGGCGCGGGTCATCGAAATTGATTACATAGAACTTCGGCTTGACCCTGTACCCGTCCGGGTGGTTCAACAGATGGTTGTAGGCGATGGTGGAAAGGTCGGGATATTTAAAGTCATAGATATATTGACTAAAACCTTTCTCAATCTGCTGCTTGATGAAGCTGTTTACCACGGCATAGGATTTTCCGCTGCCCGGCGTACCCAGTACGATAGTGGCACGGAACGGGTTTACCACATTGATATAGCCATTGTTCCACTTCTTCCTGTAGTAGAAACGTGTGGGCAGATTGACGGAATACCCGTTCTCCATGAGGCGGGTCTCCTGCATGAAGCTCTCGTTCTCGACATTGAACACGTCTTCCATGAGGTTGGTACGCAAAAGACGGCTCATCCATGTGCCTGCCATGAGCAGGCAGACATAGCCCGCCGCCATCGAAGCGGTGTAGAGACCCGCAACCGCCTCCACCGGAAGCGGCAGGGACAGCACCCACCAGTTGCCGAAGAACAGCACCAGTCCCGCGGCAAGTACCGTCCAGATCCGGCGCCAGGTGATTTTCTCCTCCTTGACACCCTTCGTGCCGAGGCACGAGAGCGCGAGCAGAAGAAGGGCAAAGAGTTTCGTGTAGAGAATGTGATGGAACAGTCCGGCGGTACGGTCGAAGTTCATCAGTACCCGGTCCACGACACCTATGCCGATGCCCCACAGCCTTACGGCTTCGTAACAATACCAGTAGAGGTGGATGACCACCAGAATAATGCTTACGGCACGGAGAAAGTCCATGATTTTCGCCAGTGCCCTCAAATCGTCTTCCTGTTGTGACATAATCTGTTTCTGTTTTCAAGTGAATGACTGAATTATAATCCCTGCCCCTTGCGGCGTTTTTTCCGCCTGCGCCTGAGGTCGCGCTCGAAGGCGGCTTCCTCCGCCTGTGCGCCCGAAGTGTCGCCACCGCGTTACTGTTACGTGCATCGCAGGCAAGATGAAATCCGCCAATCCCTTTGATGGCGACAATGTTGCCCATTTTTAACTGTGCGATAGCTGCCTGTAATGCCGCCTCTTGTTCTGCATGTTCACATGCCGCTTTGGCTTTGTTTACAATGTTTTCAAAATTGCGCCATTGGGCGTATCCAAGTAATTTGGCAAGTTCCCTTGCGCTCCAACATTCGACACCTTCATATTCGTTGGCTATCGATTCGAATTGCCGGAAAAGTTCTATGATTTCTTCTGTCTTCATGTGCCTCCATCAATGGTTTTGTATCCGCATCTCCTGCAAATTTAATAAATACTTCTTATTGGTGGCATCTTGTCGGGCGGAATCTTGTCCGGTATATGGATTTTTGTTTCCTTTGTAAATCAAAATCAAAGGAATATGGAAAACAAGACTTTATTTTCTGAAATACTGGAACGGCAGTCGGACCTGTTGGAACGTATCCGCCATGCCGCGCATGAGGCGCATGCGGCCGTCAACCAATTTTATGGCGTAGACTTGCCTTATTCTTACCATTTGGACAGTGTGGCGGAACTGGTGGCCCGTTATGGAGGCGAGGTATGCACGCGGGTGGAAGACGTGCCGGCCGTGATGTTCGGGGCCTGGTTCCACGACAGTATCGAGGATGCCCGTCTGACGTACAACGACGTGCGGAAACGCGCCCGGTCTTTGGGGCTGGACGAGGCACAGGCGTTCATGGCGGCGGAGATTGTGTACGCGTTGACGAACGAAAAAGGGCGTACACGTGCCGAGCGTGCGGGCGTGAAATATTATGAGGGTATCCGTGCCGTACCGTACGCCCCCATGGTCAAGTTGGCCGACCGCATGGCCAACGTACGTTTCTCCTTGCGGCAGACTTCGGATTACAATCATCGCATGGCCGGAGTTTATCGTGAGGAGTGGCCTCACTTCCTGGCATCCCTTTGGCCTGCGACGGACGACCCGCGCATGGGGCTTCCACAAGAAATGGTGCTTCAACTTTGCGGGCTTTTGGGGGTGGACGCAAAGGGGATGTTTGAAGACTGAAAACGGCCTTTGGGCACGTGGTAAAAACATTCGGTAGAGAACCGAAAATCATTCGGCTGAGATTGAAAAATCAATCTCAGCCGAATGATTTTTCAATCTCATGAGAAAAAAATGTTAATCTGCGGCAAATATTTTTGCTTTCGTAAGTGCTTGATTTCAAGATGGCTTCGGGTAGTGTCTGAACCACCCGTCGAGCCGCAGGCGGATGACCCCAAACACGGCTTCGCTGAAGATGCCGCCGCTCATCTTGCTCGTGCCCAACTCGCGGTTGACGAAGATGACCGGTACTTCCTTTATCTTGAAACCGCACTGCTTGGCGGTGAACTTCATTTCTATCTGGAAGGCATATCCTTTGAAGCGCACCTTGTCTAGTTCGATGGTCTCCAACACGCGGCGGCGGTAACATTTAAAGCCGGCCGTGGTGTCGTTTATCTTCAGCCCCGTGATGATGCGCACGTATTTAGAGGCGTAGTAGGACATCAGGATGCGCCCCATGGGCCAGTTCACCACGTTCACCCCGTTTACGTAGCGCGACCCGATGGCCACGTCGTACCCCTCTTGGGCGCAAGCGGCGTACAGTCGCGGAAGGTCGTTCGGGTTGTGGCTGAAGTCGGCGTCCATCTCGAAGATATAGTCGTATTTCTGCGCCACAGCCCATTTGAATCCTGCAATGTAAGCTGTGCCGAGACCTAATTTCCCCGTACGTTCGATGAGATGCAGGCGGTCTTTGAACTCGTCCGCCATGAGGCGTTTCACGATGGCCGCCGTGCCGTCGGGCGAGCCGTCGTCTATGATCAGCATGTCGAACGGTTGTTCCAGTCCGAATACGGCCCGGATGATGTTTTCTATGTTTTCCTTTTCGTTGTACGTAGGAATGATAACTACACTGTCTGAACGCATATTTCTGTCAGCTTTAAAAGTGAATGACTTCGTTTGTATTCGTGAAACAAATATAGACATAAATCACGAATACAGGTAACAGAGTGGAAATATTTCTTCCGGCGGAGGTGTTTTTTTAGTGATTCTTTGTATTTTTGCACCGGATTGAATCATGGAGATACAAGGTTTACAAGCCCTCTATGCAGGGCATAAGTCGGTAAAGGCTTTGGCAAAGGCTTTGCAGGACGGTTCCGCGCGGACGATTTTCGCGGAAGGACTGTGCGCGTCGGCCGCTCCTTTGCTGTTCAGCAGTGTGGCCGCAGCTTGTCCGCAGGTGATGGCTTGTCCGTATGTTTTCGTGCTGGATGATGCGGAAGAGGCCGGGTATTTTTATCACGACCTGACGCAGATTCTGGGTGAGCAGGAAGTGTTCTATTTTCCTTCTTCATTCCGCCGGGCGGTGAAGTTCGGGCAGCGGGACGCAGCCAACGAGATACTCCGCACGGAGGTTATCAGCCGTTTGTCGGCAGGGCATCGTCCGCTTTTCGTGGTCACTTATCCCGAGGCGGTGATGGAAAAAGTCGTGTCGCGGCAGAAACTGGATGAGCAGACGCTGAGGCTGCATGCCGGCGAGCGGGTGGACATCACGTTCGTGGAGGAGACTTTGCGTGCGTTCGGTTTCCGGCGTGTGGATTATGTCTACGAACCGGGGCAGTTTGCCGTGCGTGGCAGTATTCTCGATGTCTTTTCATTCTCCTCGGAATGGCCTTACCGGGTAGACTTTTTCGGTGATGAAGTGGACAGCATCCGTACGTTTGAGGTGCAGACACAACTCTCGCGCGACAAACAGGAAGAAATCGTCATCGTGCCCGAACTGGCCAGTTACGTGCAGGGCAAGGTGCCGTTCACGGACTTCCTGCCCCCGGAGACCGTCTTGGTGATGAAGGATTTGTTTTTCTTGCGCGACGTGGCCGACCGGGTATATGCCGACGGCTTTTCGGCGCAGGCTCTGATGGACGAGCAGGCCCGGACGGAGATGGAAGAGGCGGAGCGGCACGAGAAACTTCGTGCCGACCTGATGCTTGTCGACGGGTCGGCCTTGATGAAGGGAATGCTCGATTTCCGCAGGGTAGAGGTGGGGAACAAGCCGTCCGCCACACCGCAGGCCACCGTGCGTTTCCACCTGACGGCACAACCTATATTCCATAAGAATTTTGAATTGGTGACCCGTACTTTCCATGAGTATCTGGAAAAGGGATACACCTTATATATATTGGCCGATTCGGCCGAACAGACCGACCGTTTGGCTTCCATTTTCACGGAACAGGCTTCGGGTATCGGTTTTACTCCCGTGAACCGTACTTTGCATGCCGGGTTTGCCGACGACGACCTCAAGGCGTGCTTTTTCACCGACCATCAGATTTTCGACCGTTTCCATAAGTATAACCTCCGCAGCGACAAGGCGCGGAGCGGCAAAGTGGCTCTATCGTTGAAAGAGCTTCAGGAGTTCAACATTGGCGATTACGTGGTCCACGTAGACCACGGGGTCGGAAAGTTCGGCGGTTTGGTGCGCATTCCCAATGGCGACACCATGCAGGAAGTCATCAAGATTATCTATCAGAACGACGATGTGGTGTTCGTCTCCATTCACTCCCTGCACAAGGTGAGCAAATACCGTGGCAAGGAGGGCGAGCCTCCCCGGTTGAACAAGTTGGGCACGGGGGCATGGGAACGCCTGAAAGAGCGGACGAAGACCAAAATCAAGGATATCGCACGCGACCTCATCAAGTTGTATTCCCTGCGCCGTCAGGAGAAAGGTTTCGCCTTCAGTCCCGACAGTTTCATGCAGCACGAACTCGAGGCAAGCTTCCTCTACGAGGACACGCCCGACCAGTTGAAGGCCACGCAGGCCGTGAAGGCCGACATGGAGCGCGACCGTCCGATGGACCGTCTGGTATGTGGGGATGTGGGATTCGGCAAGACCGAGGTGGCCATCCGCGCTGCCTTCAAGGCTTGTGCGGACAATAAGCAGGTGGCGGTGTTGGTGCCTACCACCGTGTTGGCCTATCAGCATTTCCAGACTTTTTCGTCGCGTCTGAAAGGGATGCCCGTTCGGGTGGATTACCTGAGCCGCGCCCGTAGCGCAGCCAAGACCAAAGAAATATTGAGGGATTTGGCCGACGGGAAGATCAATATCATTGTGGGGACGCACAAACTGATAGGCAAGTCGGTGAAGTTTAAGGACCTTGGCTTGTTGATTATCGACGAAGAGCAGAAGTTCGGGGTGGCTACCAAAGAAAAGCTGCGGCAGATGAAGGTCAACGTGGACACGCTGACGCTTACCGCCACGCCGATTCCGCGTACATTGCAGTTCTCCCTGATGGGGGCACGCGATTTGTCGGTCATACAGACCCCGCCGCCCAACCGTTATCCCGTGCAGACCGAGGTGCACACGTTCAGTGCGGAGCTGATAGCCGAGGCGGTCAACTTCGAGATGAGCCGCAACGGGCAGGTGTTCATCGTGAACAACCGTATTTCCAGTCTTTACGATTTGGAGGCTTTGTTGCACAAGCATGTGCCGGATGCCCGCGTTTGCGTGGGGCACGGGCAGATGCCGCCGGAAGAACTGGAGAACATCATCTTCGGTTTCGTACATTATGATTACGACGTGTTGGTGTCCACCACCATCATCGAGAGCGGTATAGACATCCCCAATGCCAATACGATTATCATCAACGGGGCGCAGAACTTCGGTCTGAGCGACTTGCACCAGATGCGAGGCCGAGTAGGGCGCAGCAACAAGAAAGCTTTCTGTTACCTTTTGGCGCCTCCTTTGGCTGCCTTGACACCGGAAGCGCGCCGCCGCCTGCAGGCCATCGAGAATTTCAGCGACCTCGGTTCGGGTATTCACATCGCCATGCAGGACTTGGATATCCGTGGGGCGGGTAACCTGTTGGGAGCCGAGCAGAGCGGTTTCATCGCCGATTTGGGGTATGAGACCTATCAGAAAATCTTGTCCGAGGCCGTGAAGGAACTGAAGAATGATGAGTTCGGCGACCTCTATGCCGAGGAAATCAGGAAGGGGAACGACTTGGGCGGTGAGAACTTTGTGGACGAGTGCGCGTTGGAGAGCGACTTGCAGATGTCTTTTCCCGACGATTATGTGCCCAGCTGCAGCGAGCGCATGCTCCTCTACCGCGAATTGGACGGTCTGGAGCGCGACGAAGACGTGGAGGCATTCCGCTTGCGTATGAAAGACCGTTTCGGAGAGATTCCGGAGGAGGGCGAGGAATTGATTCGTGTAGTGACGCTCCGTCGTCTCGGCAAGTGCCTCGGCGCAGAAAAGATATTCCTCAAGGCCGGGCGCATGGTGCTTTATTTCGTGCAGAACGAGAAGAGTGCTTATTTCGAGAGCAAGGCTTTCGGGCAGTGCATCGCATACGCTGCCATGAATGCCCATCGCAGCAACCTGCGTGAGGCTAACGGCCGCCGTTCGATGGTGATTCAGGAAGTGCGTTCGGTGAAAGATGCCGTCGGGATACTCCGGCAGATTTCGGAGTTACAGGCGGTGTGAGCACATGCTTGAAGGCGTGTTTCTTTTACTTGTTTGTACTTTTGCCGGAATCTTCGTAACTTTGGGCTTTGTAAGAACAAAAGTAGTCAGACGACAATAAAGATAAACATATAAATAGTGGAATAGTGATTCCATTCAGCTTTTAAGAAAACGAGCTTTTAGCTCTTATTCTCTCTACCTGAAACCGCCAAAATTACAGTCCAGAGAATAAGTAGGGGAAGGTTCGCGTCCGTTCGGGCGTGTACCATCCATACTTATGACTGGACGTGGTTACTTGGCGGTACCGAGGTGGAGTCATGGGATTGGATGGTTTACGCTTTTGTTTTTATGGTACACATTGGTCAGCTCATCGAACAGGAACTGCGCCGTCAGCGACGTTCCGTGTCATGGTTCGCAAAGGAACTCTATTGCGACCGTACCAATGTGTACAAACTATTTCGTAAGGAGAGCATAGACACGTTGTTGCTCTATCGTATTTCTTGTGTTTTGTCTCATGATTTCTTTAAGTACTATACCGACGACTTTGTTTCCGGTAACAAACCGTAGCGGTTTTGTCTACGGTTTGTAGCCGTTACGTCTACAAATTCTATATGTCTTAACGCATTTTCCTCCTTAACTTTGCATCAGTTTAATTTCATATTAATAATTAAAAAGAAATGTTATGAAGAAGACTTTAAAATTTTTGAGTTGGATGTTTATCCTGTTGCTTACGGTTTCCGTTTCGAGTTGTAAGGATGATGATGACGATGCGCCAGTCAGTGGTTTGGTGGGTACGTGGCAAGGAGATTATAAGGATGGTGACCATTATACAATGACTTTCAACAACGATGGCACGGGAGTTGAAACGGATGATACAGGTTCAGATAATTTTAAATACTCTTATACCGGTGACAGGTTAATTATTTCTTATAACGGAGGTGGCGGTGTGGCTTATTCAGTGTCTATTACAGGTAAGACATTGATGCTCACGATAGAAAATTCGACAACGTTTTATACTTTGACAAGATTGTAACGGTTAAGGTGTAATGTGGAGGCGGTATATATTTGTTGTATGGTTGGTATGTGTTTTGTGTGCGAACTCTGTTAAGGCTGTTCCTGCTTTTCCTCAAAAGGTGGCTTTACGGGTAAAAGGCGGTAATGAGGTTTGGATTACAGTAAAAGGCGACGAATACAACAAATGGGCTTTGACCACAGACAATTATACCTTACTACCTTCGGGAAATGAATGGTATTTTGCTAAGGCGGACAGCATGGGGAATGCTGTCCGTTCTAGTTATAAATTGTGTGCCGATGCCGAACGTCCGGAAAGTTTGCGTCGTTTTTTGGCGCAACAGCCGAAAGGGTTGCGTCCTATGGTGGACGAAGCTCAAAAGAAGAGGCTATCGTACAGAAATAGGGCTGTTGAAAAACGAGGAAGGCATGCGGCAGTCGTTGGAGAACGTCGTGCCTTGGTAATCCTGATGTCATTTGCTGATGTAAGCTTCACTAAGACCGAGGCGGATTTCGATGCACTTTTCAACGAGCCGGGTTATGCTGTGGACGGGGCGCAGGGAAGCGTCTATGATTACTTCCGAGAGGTTTCCTACGGGCAGCTTTCGTTTCATTGCGACGTATTAGGGCCTTACAGAGCCGCGTATCCTATGGCTTATTATGGCTCGAACGGTTATGGCGGTTCGGACACGAACCCGTATGTTTTGTTTCTCGAAGCCATGGAACATGCCGTGCGGGAAATCGACTTGCAGGATTATGATGCCGACGGAGACGGTTATGTGGACAACGTGCATATCGTGTTTGCCGGATATGGTGAAGAAGCCGGGGCTTCTCCCTCCGCCATCTGGTCGCATGAGGCCATGTTCCCGGAAATCACCATGCAAGGCATGAAGATAGACCGTTATTCCTGTACGCCGGAGCTACGGGGAAACCGTGGAGGAGGTATATCACGTATCGGACCTTGCTGCCACGAAATGGGGCATGCTTTGGGGGCGATGGACTATTACGATACCGATTATACCACGGGCGGTAGTTTCGAGGGCACGGGCGTATGGGATGTCATGGCGCAAGGCAGTTGGAATAACGATGGTATCACACCGGCACATTTCAACCCTTACGTGAAAGCCTATGATTTCGGTTGGGTGGGCGTGACTACGTTGACGCATACAGGAGATTATTCGCTCCATCCTTCCATTTGGGAGAAAGACGGCGTGTACCGGGTCGATACAGGTTCCGAGGGGGATTTTTATTTGTTGGAGAGCCGTGTTCGTGACGGGTTCGATACGGCATTGCCCGGTGAAGGGCTGATGGTGTATCACGTGCATCCCCGGATTGAGGAAAGGGCGTATGGCAATACGATAAACGCTTCGGCACCGCAAATGATGTATCCGGTGTGTGCTTCTTCGTCTGTGTCCGTTCCTTCATCTTCTTCTTATTCATACGGTGAGATTAATTCGGCAGGTTGCCCTTTCCCCGGTTCCTCTGGTAAAACGGAGTTCGGCGGGCAGACCGTTCCGGCGGCGTTTGCATGGGACGGGAGTGACGCGGGCTTCGAACTGTCCGATATAAACCGCACTGCGGACGGACAGGTTTCTTTCCGTTTTACTACAGACGGCATGGCTCCATCTTTGGGATGGAAGACGGAATGGAACGAAAGTTTTGAGAATTCCTCTTCCGCTTCATCATGGTTGGTGTCGAGCCAATGGGGCTATACAACGGAATGGGAACGTATGGTGGCTGACAGTTCCGAAGGAATAGGGGACATCGCTTCGTGGGACTATATAACCGATGCGGCAGATGGCTCATATTATATGGGGTTGGTACAGCGGTTTATGTTGGGAAGTTGGGAAGGTGTGATGGTGTCACCGCTCGTGACGGACAATCCCGACGGTAATGCCAAATTGCGTTTTTTTTACCAGAACAAGGCACGAAGCGGAGGACTGGTTACGTTGGAAGTGTATTGTAAAAAGGAAACCTCGAAGGAATGGATTCCTTTGCAGGTTTTGGATGCAATAACCGGTACGTGGACGAAACAGGAAGTGGATTTGCCCGTAAGCACGGAACGCCTTCAAGTCATATTCTTGGCCAAAACGGAAGGAGCTTGTGGGGCGTTTGTAGATGATGTATCTATATTGAAGCCGAAAAAGGGCGACGCGCTTGAAGTTGCAAGCAAACCGGCCGGTTGCCAAATCGGCGTGAGGGAGGGATGTTTGTGGGTGTCTTTGTCCGTTCCGTCTGTCTTGTCCGTCTATGCTTGGGATGGCCGCCGGATACTGTCCGGTCGTTACGAAGCAGGGGAACAGACGTTCCGTTTGCCGTTCGGCATCTATGTGGTACGAATCGGGGAGTACGTTCAGAAAGTTCGGATTCATAATTGAATCCGGACATCCGACGGCGACAGGACATTTCCATCCTTGTATTATGCCATTGAAAAACAAAGATTTTGTTTTGTAGCTTGAGTAAAATGAACTATATTTGTCCGTAAAGTTTGATAGATGTGGTTTTAAAAGAAGGACGGTATGGAAAAGGTGGATATGAATTACAGCTTCTTTAGCGGTAAAGAGCCGACTGATGCCCAGCTTGCTCAGTTAATGCGAGAAGCCTGTTCGGATGCTGTAGAACGGGCACGGGAAGCTGATGTTAAGTTTGAAGCAGAGTTGGAAAATATGGCGCGTCAGTATATGGCTGAATATAAAACTCGTTATGGGAGAACGTAAACCGCTATTGATTGTTGTAGCCGGACCCAATGGTTCCGGTAAAACAACTATTACCGCAAAGGTCTTGCATCATGAATGGATGGAAGACAGTTTCCCTTTTGGGCACGAATTATTTCTAGTGTAGACGAATAAAACTTTAGTTGGCCGTGGCACCGGTTTCTTCTTGCAGGCAGGAGAAAGAGAACGGCGGTGTGAGGATGAGGCGGCGCACCTCCGCATTGTCCATACGTGGAATGTCGCGAATGGTCTTACCCGAACAGGCTGCTTGGATGACACGACAGAAAAGTCCGTGACTTACTACCAATACACATTTATCTTTGTAACGGGACACTGTATCGAGCAGGAATGTTTCCGCCCGGCGAAACATGGATTCTACGGGTTCGGCCCGGTGGTCTATTTTTGTACGTGCTTTCAGGATATCCATACCCGTGAACGGTCCCCAATCCCGTTCGCGAAGGAGAGATGTGGATTCAAGAGGCAGGCCGTGTGGTTCGTTCAGTATCATAGCGGTGTCCATACAGCGTTTCAAGTCGCTGCACAATAAAGCATCGAAACGGATATTCTTCAATTCATCCCGTAGGGCTTGTGCTTGTGCAATTCCTTCGTGTGACAAATGCCCCGGCATGTGTCCTTGCAGGATGTGGGCTGCATTTTCTTCCGTTTGTCCGTGTCTCACCAGATAAAGTTCTGTCATAAAAGATAAGATTGTCGTGTAATAAGAGGTAAAGTAAGTAAAATAAATCCGTTTAATCGGCTTTTTTGCCGATTTTTCAGGGTTTCTTTCGTTTTTTCAATGATCATATCGTACCTTAGCTGTGTATAAACATTAAACATTTACACTTATGAAGATAGTGAACAGTTATATTTTTCGTGCCGTATGCGCTTTGCTTATCGGCCTTTTGTTAGTATCCAATCCGGAGAGGATGACCGGATTGTTGGTGCAGGTAATCGGTGGATTGTTTCTGATTTCCGGATTAGTTTCGCTCATTAATTATTTCATTATCCGTTATTCGGATAAAGTACCGGTCAAGCCCGTATTTCCTATGGTGGGGTTGGGCAGTTTGCTGTTTGGAGTATTTCTTGGCTTCTTCCCGGGGCTGTTCATTACTTATCTGATGTATATTTTCGGTTTTCTGATGGTGGTGGCCGGCATCAACCAGTTGTGGAATATGTTTCGCTTGCGCCGTTTGATACCTTTCCGTTGGTATGTTCTGTTTTTCACATTATTGATTACGGCTTTAGGCGTATTTGTGCTTTTCAATCCGTTGGAATCCGCTTCCGTCCCGTTCATTCTTTTGGGAGTGAGTTTCATGCTTTACGGTGTGTCGGAATTGATTAACGGCGTGCGTTGGCGTAAATATAGCCGGATGCAACAGCAAAAGGAACAGGTATTGATAGAAAGAGGAGATGAAGAAATTTGAGGGTAATTTCACAACAATAAGAAAGGGAACGACCGTTATGTCGTTCCCTTTCTTATTGTTGCGAATGTCTTTTATTTTACGAGCATTTTTATGGTTTCTTTATAATCCTTGTAGATTACTTGTATCAAGTAAGTACCATGGGTATAGTCGTGTGCGTAAACCGGAATCTCAGTTTTCCCGTTTGGGGCTGCGATTTCTTCATGCTTTATGAGGTTGCCTCTTAAAGAATAAATCCGGTAAACCACAGTTCCGTCTTGCGTGTGGTCGACGACCAATGTGGCACTCTCCCTGACAGGGTTGGGTGTCAGGTGCACGGAGAATTTTCCGGCTTCACTTGCGGCGATGCTGCTTGCCCCACCAGTAGTGAACGTTTGTTCTTCTCCGTAGGTCGTTCCGGATGCGGTTTTAGCGAAACTCCTGTATTTATATGTGGTGTAAGGTTTCAAGTCATGCAGCTCTGCTTTCATTTTCTCGCCGTCCACGATAACCGTTTGCTTGTCGGCGTAGCTTCTGGCAATATCCTCTGTCCAGTATTCAAATCCCTTTTGCAGGATTTCTTCCGAACCGCTGATGATGTAGCCCATCAATGTGACGGACGTACCGTCCGGCGATGTGATGGTGATGGTTTGCACGGTGGGCGGGAAGAGCACGAAAGCATCGGCTGTCCCGAATCCTATCCATTCGCTGAAATACTCTTTTTCTTGGTATTTCACAAAAGCGCGGTATTTATAGTAAGTACTTGGCGTTAGGCTGCGCAGGCTGAAAGCCAGTTTGCCGTCTACGGGAGGTTGTGCGAGCACGGTGTTCGACGGAACCAAATCCGGCGCGTCATATTTCCGCCACTCGAAACCGAATTGTGCGTCGCTGTAAGTGTCACACGCCGTGAGGGCATGTAATGTGGCCGAAGTGTGCGAGCATGCATCAGCAGCTTCTATGGTGGCGCTGATAGGTTGTGTCGTAAACGTGTTCCATTCGGAATAAGTACTGTTCGTACCGATTTGGATAAAGGTACGGTAAGATACGGTGGCGTGAGCCGGCAGGTCTGTCAACCGGCAGGGGGTACCTTCTTTCCGGAACGTTTCGTTTCCCACTTTCCATTCTACGCCCGAAGCGGTAATGGCGGAGGGATCGGCCAAGTCGGATGACACCGTGACCAGTGCAGAGGTTTGCAAGGCTTCCACGACATTGCCGCCGACGGTGACCCGAAGGGTGGAGAAGGAGTTCCATCCGCTGGCATAAGTTCCATGTGGCGTTTTCACGTAAGCTGTCGGGGAATAGTATCCGCCGGGATATAGTCCCGTCAGTGTCACGAGAGAGTCTTTCCCGTTGAGCACATAGTGCTTCCCGTTCAAATCCAATCCTTTTTCTATCACTGTGGCATCTCCCGTGTCGAAACGACAAACGAGGGTCGCTGTAGTCTGTGTGGCTTCTTTCAAAGCCCAGGAAACCTTGACGGGAAGGGTAGGATATAAATCCCCGAGGTTATTGTAGAACGTTTCCTCTATGTCGCCTTCATTTGGGATGTTTACGATGGCGTAATGCTTGATGGAGTATTTCGTGCCCTCTATCAGTCCGGAGATGGTAGTCTTGAATACATTTTTGTCAATTCCATGGGTAGAAGGCTCTCCTTTCACTTTCGTCCATAAAGTCATGTCGTTCCATGCCCAATTGTGTTTCTCTAATGTGTCAAAAGGCACGTAGTAACAGCCGCTTTCTTTTAGCGTGCCTTCTATTTTGTCAGTGTCTAATGTATGCAAGGCGGTTATGCGGGTTTGCGTGGCGTTAAGTTCTATGGTATGGCAGAGTACTCCCGTGTTTTTAGTGGTGAAGAACCGTGCACTGCTGTAAATGGTCTCGTGTTCGGTTTTTACGATAGCTCGCATGCAATAGGACGTGTTGCCTTGCAGTCCCGTTACGGTAGCGCGCACGAATCCTGTTTCGTCCATGGGGCTGCCGTCCACAACAGCTATAATCTTGTATCCTTCTTCCAGCGGATGGCCGATGCCCACCTCGAAGCTCACTTTCTTTACTTTTGCCGGGTCACCCTTAATGAGGGCAAGCAGGTCGGCTGTAGTACGTGTGGGTTGTGCGCTCAGTTCCTCGAATAAGTTACCGGTCTTGAACTTTTTGGACGGCATGAGGTTTTCCATACCGTTTTCTTCCCATGCCAACAAGTATTCGTATTCCGTGTCAGGAGATACTTCAATGTCTGTTTCCGTGCCGCTCCATGGAATTTCCGTGTAGTCCGTTTCTGTGGTTTTCTTGTATTTCAATACCATGTTGCTTGGAACGTTGTCCGGATTCGGGGTGATTCGCTCCAGATGCGCGGTGTAATAGTCCGTTCCGGTAGAAAAGACATCCGCCGTACGGAAATGTGGAAGGGTGTAGTTGTCCCCCGTCCAGGCGTGGCCTTTGTCCGCGGTGGCCGTGTCGTTATAGGCTTGGGCAGCCTCGTTTAAGTCCTGCCGGAAATCTTTGCCTTTCATGTCGAATACGCCTAAGATGTACTGTGACTGTTGGTAATAGTCATTGCCGATGGACTTTCCCGTTTCCGTGCTGTAATAAGTATTCCGGATGCGGGTCGGTACGTTGTATTCGTCTATCAGGTAACTGGCATCCCCTGCGATGCTACCTATCTGTTCTTCCGATCCGGTGGAACTTACCGTCCCCGAATTGTAACATCCGTAAATCAAGGGCGTGATACCTATTGTACTGTATTGGAATACGCCGGTGATACCGCCTCCGTTATTGTAGAACGTTTGTCCTTTCCGGCCGTTGCATGCGATGGCACCGATGTTGTAGCTGTTTACAATACTTCCTGAATTGTGAGAACTGATGCCGCCTACGGTGGCTTTCATGTCGCTTTGTACGGCAATGCGTCCTGTATTGCCGCTGTTGATGACGAGGCCATAATTACTGGTGGTAATGCCGGCAGCCGAGAACGGGCTGTATATCGTTTGTGACGAACTGAACCGTATGTTTACCTCTCCTTCGTTCAGGCAGCCGTTGATGGTGGAGCCGGAAAAATTGGTGGCCACTATGCCTGCTAGTTCAATGCCTTCGCTTTGGTAAGATGTGCTGGTGCCCGACAGGGTGGCTTGGTTGATGCAGTTGGTGATGCGGATATCTTTCCCGTTGCACACTCCCACGATGCCTCCTGCTTCCGCGCTTCCCTTTTGCGACACTTTCACGGTAATGGCTCCTTCGTTTCGGCAACTGTTTACAGTCCCTTTCGTACTGCCCACGATGCCACCTATAGTGAGTTCGCCCCGGTGGTCATCGAAGGTGATTTTTCCAAGGAAGCGGCAAGCCGCGATGGTTGTGTAGGTTGCCGCTTCACCGACGATTCCACCGACCGTGGCTGTGGAATTTAGTCCTGCGGAAGCCAGCTCGCAGGTTTCATCTAATGTCAGGTTGTAAACTGTTCCTCTCGTATAATCTCTGGCATAACCTTTGAGCGTAGCAATGAATCCTGAATTCCCGTAGATATTTTGTACGTGTATGCCGGACAGGGTATGGCCGTTACCATCGAAGAAGCCAGTGAATTCCTCTATGGGAACCCAATAATGCGCTTCCATATCCAAGTCGTTGTCCAAAATAATGCGGCTTGCAGGAAATGTCCTGCCTTGACTAGATAAGTATGATAGTCCTGCCAGTTGTTCTGCTGTGGAAATATGGTATTCCGGCCGGTTGTTACCGTCCCACCATGATGTGTCGTAATTGCCTTCGTCCGTCCAGTTTCCGGTTTGTGCCCACATCATGCCGACTGACAAACAGCAGGTGCACAGCGTCCATAATTTTTTCATGGTTTTTATTTTTGAAGTAAATACTATTCCTTTTTCTTCAGTTCCGCGTCAAACTGCCGGATGGCGGCCATACCCTCGTTGCAGGCGCACGGACCGCTGATGCAACCGCCCGGGCAAGCCATCACTTCAATCATGCGCGTAGGGCATTTGCCCGTTTTGGCGTACGCCCGCAGCGCGGCAATGTTTTTCTTGTTCAGGTCAGCTATCAGTGTACCTTGCAGTTCCGGGTCGCCTACCATGTTTTTTACGGCCGTGAACACACCGCCGGTCTTGGCAAAGCCGTGCGCGTCATGTCCGGCATGTTCTTCGGGCGTAAAGTCCTCACATGCCGCCATGTCTATTTCCATACCTTCAATGACGGCATCCAGTTCACGGAACGTCCATACGAAGTCTACGTTGGGATTCTCGCGTCCTTCCGCCTTTTTGGAAGCACAGGGGGCGATGAACACCGTCAGGGCTTCCGGATGTTTTTTGCGGGCATATTCCGCTACGTAGTACATGGGAGAACCCGTAGAAGACACGTAAGGCATGATTTCGGGGATGTGCTTCCGCGCCAACTGTACGTAAGCCGAGCAACAACTGGTGGTCATGAACGCAGCTCCGCTTTCCAATTTCTCTTTGAATTCTTCCGCTTCCCGCCGGATGGTTTCTTCGGCGCCGTATGCTACTTCGAGTACGTCGCTGAAACCGATGGCTTTTAATGCACCGAATACTTTCTCTACAGGCTGTTTGAATTGGGCCAAAACGGAGGGGGCCACCATAGCCACTACTTGTCGTCCTTCCTTGATGCGGTTCAGCACATCGAATACGGCACATTGGTCGAATATGGCACCGAACGGACAAGCGTTCAGGCATTTGCCGCAATAGATACATTTTTCCGGATCGATATGTTCTACGCCGTATTCGTCTTTGGAAATGGCTTTCACGGGACAAGCCTCTTCGCACGGCACAGGAATGTACACGATAGCGTGGTAAGGACATACCTGATGGCACCGGCCGCAACTGATACATTTTTCGTGGTCGATGTAGGCTTTCCCTTCGCTGTCGTAGTGAATGGCATCTTTCGGACAGTTGTTGTAGCAAGGCCGCGCGGCACAGCCACGGCACAGGTTCGTCACCTCGTAGTTGATTTTCACACACGAAGAGCACGCCTCGTCCATTACGCTGAGGATACTTTTCTCCGAATCGATTTCTTTTCGTTCCATCATGCGGGCGGCGTAGGTAGACAGACGTTCGGTTTCGTCGGTTTCATCCGTCATGTCAAAGCCCATCATGGCCATGGTCTTGTATTTTGTCACTGCACGTTCTTTATACACGCAGCAACGCCCCAACGGTTTTTGCTTGCGTGGATGCAGTTCCACAGGCAGCCGGTCTACTTTTTCCAATAACTCGTTTTCTTTCCACATTTTCACCAAACGCGCCAATAATTGGTAGCGGATGAACATGATGTTGTTGTTATATGCCATCGTTTAGGATTATTTAGTTTTGATTATTGGACAAATCTACGAAAAAAAAGGCAATCTTTTGTATCTTTGTGTTAATTTTATGGCAGAATGTTTCAATAATATTTCAGAAAGCGGTTTTTCAGCCCTGTTGGATGTACTTTTGGCTGGAAAAAGTCCCGGTAGGGAAGGTTGGAGATTGTTACTTGCCGGTTTGGACGACGGGCAGGATGAGTCTCTTCGTGCCCTTGCGGCAGAGGCTGCCCGGAAGCGTTTCGGGAACGGGATATTCATTCGCGGACTCGTTGAAATCTCTTCGTGGTGTCGCAACAACTGTTATTATTGCGGGCTTCGCCGTTCCAACCGTTTCGCCTCGCGCTACCGTTTGTCTCAGGAGCAAATACTCGATTGTTGCCGGGAGGGGGCACGGCTCGGCTTCGGGACTTTTGTCTTGCAGGGCGGAGAAGATGGGGAACAAGATGAGGATTGGATAGAAGAATTGGTGGGCAAGCTCCGCGCGGAGTTCCCCAGACATGCCATCACGCTGTCTGTGGGGGAACGCGACGGGGAGGTGTACCGCCGCTGGCGTGATGCAGGGGCGGATCGTTACCTGCTTCGCCACGAAACACGGAATGAGGCGCATTATGCCCTTTTGCATCCACGTGAGATGGACGGTGCACGGCGTCGGGAATGCTTGCGGACGCTGAAAGCTTTGGGGTATCAGACTGGAGCCGGCATGATGGTGGGGTCGCCCGGTCAGACATGGGATTGCTTGTTGGACGACATCGCTTTTTTGGAAGAATTGGAACCGGAAATGATAGGCATGGGGCCTTTCGTTCCGGCTGCCCATACGCCTTTTGCCCGTCATCCGGCAGGGTCGGTGCCTTTGACGCTCCGCCTGATTGCATTGATGAGGCTGCGCTTTCCGGAGGCATTGATTCCGGCCACCACGGCTTTGGCTACGTTAGACGCACACGGGCGTGAGGCCGGTATCTTGGCAGGGGCAAACGTGGTGATGCCTAACTTGTCCCCTTTGGCTGTGAGGGGGCAATACAGTATTTACGACCATAAAGCGTCCGGAGGGAGCGAGGCAGCCGAAGGGTTGCACCGTCTGGAGCAGGATTTGAAAAAAATAGGCTACCACATCTCATACGGTCGCGGAGACAGTCCGGGACATGGGGGAGGAAAGTAGCTGTAGAACGATTAGATATGAAGATAATGTATGATGTGAAATCGGAACGCGCCGAAGAGTTTATCTCCGACGCGGAGATACGTGAGACAATGGCATACGCCGAGGCGCATAAGGACGACCGTCCGCTCATCGTGTCCATATTGGAGAAAGCACGCCTTTGCAAAGGGCTTACCCATCGCGAGGCTGCCGTGCTGTTGGCTTCCGGGCAGCAGGACCTGACGGAAGAGATGTTTGCCTTGGCACGCGACATCAAACAGCGTTTTTATGGCAACCGCATCGTGATGTTCGCCCCGTTGTACCTTTCCAATTATTGTGTGAACGGTTGCGTGTATTGCCCTTACCATGCCAAGAACAAGACGATACGGCGGCGTAAGCTGACGCAGGAAGAAATCCAAAGGGAAGTCATCGCCTTGCAGGACATGGGACACAAGCGGTTGGCTTTGGAGACCGGCGAAGACCCGCGTAACAACCCTATCGAATATGTGTTGGAGAGCATCCGTACGATTTACGGCATCAAGCATAAGAACGGGGCCATCCGGCGCGTGAATGTGAACATTGCCGCCACGACGGTGGAGAACTACCGCCGCTTGAAGGACGCGGGCATCGGTACGTATATTCTTTTTCAGGAGACGTATAACCGGACGAATTATGAGGCACTTCATCCTACGGGACCGAAGAGCGACTATGCTTACCACACCGAGGCCATGGATCGTGCCATGACGGGCGGTATCGATGATGTGGGCATCGGCGTGTTGTTCGGGTTGGAGACTTATCGTTACGACTTCATCGGTTTGCTGATGCATGCCGAGCATCTGGAAGCCCGTTTCGGGGTCGGGCCGCACACCATCAGCGTGCCGCGCCTGTGCCCGGCCGACGACATAGACACGGCGGATTTCAAGAACTGTGTGCCGGACGAGATTTTCCATAAAATTGTGGCGGTGCTCCGTATTGCCGTACCTTATACGGGAATGATCGTGTCCACACGAGAGACGCCTGCCAGTCGGGAGAAGGTATTGGAATTGGGCGTGTCGCAGTTGAGCGGCGGTTCCCGTACCAGCGTGGGAGGATATGTGCAAGAAGAGACGGAGGAGAACTCCGCCCAGTTCGACGTGTCCGACCGCCGTTCGTTGGACGAGGTGGTGGGATGGCTGCTCGATTTGGGCTACCTGCCCAGTTTTTGCACGGCCTGCTACCGTGAGGGGCGTACGGGCGACCGTTTCATGTCGTTGGTGAAGAAGGGACAGATTGCCAACTGTTGCCTGCCCAATGCCTTGCTGACCCTGAAAGAGTATTTGAATGATTATGCGTCGCCTGCCACCCGTGCGAAAGGAGAGGCCATGATTGCCCGTTTGTTGGAAACCGTGCCCGGCGGACGGGTTCGGGAGAACGCCCGCCGCTATTTGAAAGCCATAGAGGATGGCGGACGTGATTTCCGTTTTTAAAGTGTAGGTAAGATACGTTATGATGAAAGAAGAAACTCCACGCGCCAACCGTTTCCATATCGGATTGTTCGGTCGCCGCAACAGCGGCAAGTCTTCGTTGGTGAATATGCTGACGGGGCAAGAGGTTGCCGTAGTGTCCGACGTGCCGGGCACGACTACGGATATGGTATTGAAGAATATTGAATTGCCGGGTGTCGGGGCTTCCGTCTTGGTCGACACGGCCGGTTATGACGACGAAGGGGAATTGGGCGGACTGCGTGTGAGGCAGACCGTCAACGCTGCCCGCAGGGTGGATTTGGCTTTGATCGTCGTGTCGGGTTTGCCGGACGGGGCAGGGAAGGAAAAGGCTTGGGTGGAACGTTTTCGGGCGGATGACATTCCTGTTCTGTATATATATAATAAGGTGGACGAAGATGGCGGAAGCCATGCCGGTGCTTGGCGCGTGGCGTTGGGGGCGACGGAGGTGGTATCGGTTTCGGCGCGTACGGGGGAAGGGCGTGACCGTTTGCTGTCTGCGATGGCCGAGGTGTATCGCCGTACGGATGAGGTGGAGGATTTGACGGGAAACTTGGCGGGCGAAGGCGATACCGTGGGGTTGGTCATGCCGCAAGACATCCAGGCACCCAAGGGACGGTTAATCCTGCCACAGGTACAGACCTTGCGCAACCTGTTGGACAAACGTTGTACGGCTTTGTGCTGTACGGCCGACCGTTTGTCGGCCACGTTGTCCGTCTTGTCGTCGCCCCCGTCCCTGATTATCACGGACTCGCAAGTATTTCCGGCGGTGGAGGCCCTTTGCCCACCGCAAACGCGGCTGACTTCTTTTTCCGTTTTGTTTGCCCGCCAGAAGGGGGACATCCGGCAGTTCCTGCAGGGGGCGGAGGCGTTGTGCGCTTTGCGTCCTGATGCCCACGTGCTGATAGCGGAGGCTTGCACCCACGTGCCGCAACATGAAGATATAGGACGCGTGAAGCTTCCTCGTTTGTTGCGTCGTAAGTTCGGCGAGGCTTTGCACATTGACATCGTGTCCGGTAATGACTTTCCCGAAGACTTGTCCGCTTACGATTTGGTCATCCATTGTGGGGCGTGCATGTTTACGCGCCGCCATGTGCTGAACCGTTTGAGGCGGGCACGTGCCTGCGGTGTGCCTGTGACCAATTATGGAGTAGCCATAGCGGCTTTGACCGGTATCTTGGACAAGGTGGCGGTGCCGGAGTAGGGGGATTGGAAACCGGTTCGTGGAGGTCTTCAGATTGCCCGGCTTAAAGAGCGTTTTCAATCTCCTGAGATTGATTTTTCGTTCGGCTGAGATTGATTTTTCGTTTGGCGCACAAATTT
>ENA-OVGE01001023-OVGE01001023.1-human-gut-metagenome-genome-assembly--contig:-NODE-1023-length-23507-cov-4.160413_pt1 | contig 23507 bp, 21 predicted proteins | sample MGYA00237769_ERZ505417 | MGnify/ENA primary metagenome ERZ505417 (study PRJEB26158, sample SAMN06016403) | human gut metagenome | biome: human gut; feature: ankylosing spondylitis patient; material... | reverse complement strand
GCGCCGCCGGCTCGAGCCGGTGCGCGCGCAGGTGCAGGGCCGCATCTCGGACGAGATGCGCGCGCTCGTGCGCGACCTGCTCGGGCTGCCGAAGCGGCAGCTGTTCGTGACGAACGCGCCGGCGGACCTGTCGTTCGTGCTGGCGATGCCGGGGGAGTTTGACCTCGCGGGGCTGACATGTCCCGAGGTGCCGCCGGCCAAAAACGTGGCGCTGCAAAAGGGCGACTACTTTGCCTATCTCGCGCAGCACGACCTGCTGCTCGCGCTGCCGTACCAGAGCATCAACCCGTTTGTCGACCTGCTGTACGAGGCGGCGGACGACCCGGACGTCGTGTCGATCAAGATCACGCTCTACCGGCTCGCCGGCAGCAGCCGCATCGCGGCGGCGCTGGCCTACGCGGCCGAGCACGGCAAGCAGGTGCAGTGCCTGCTCGAGCTGCGCGCCCGCTTTGACGAGCAGAGCAACATCGACTACTCGCGCATGCTCGAGGATGCGGGGTGCGACATCCTCTACGGCCTGACCAAATACAAGGTGCACACGAAGCTGTGCCTCATCACGCGGCGCTGCCCCGGCGGCATCTGCTACTACACGCAGGTCGGCACCGGCAACTACAACGAAAAGACCGCCGAACAGTACACCGACCTCATGCTCCTGACGAGCGACCCGGCCATCGGGCGCGACGCGGCGAAAACGTTCGACCGGCTCGCGCGCGGCGAGACCGCCGGCGAGACGGAGGCGCTCTGGCTCGCGCCGGAGGGCTACAAGCCGCAGCTGCTGGCGCACATTGACGCGCAGACGCGCCTCGGCCCGGACGGCTACATCGGCATCAAGGTCAACTCCATGAACGACGCGGACGTCATGGCGCGGCTCGTGCGCGCGAGCGAGGCGGGCGTGGAGGTGGAGCTGTTCGTGCGCGGCATCTGCTGCCTGCGGCCGGGCGTGCCCGGACGGACGGAGCACATCGCGGTGCGCAGCATCATCGGGCGGTATCTGGAGCACGAGCGCATTTTCGTCTTTGGCCGCGGGGACGCACAGGAGGTGTTCATCGGCTCGGGCGACCTGCTCGAGCGCAACACCATGCGCCGGATCGAGGCCTTCGCCGCCGTGACCGACCCGAACGCGCGCGCCGAGGTGCTCGAGGTGCTCAGCGCCATGCGGCGCGACAACCGGCAGGCATGGATCATGCAGCCGGACGGCAGCTACCTCCGCCCCGACCCGACGGGCGAGCCGTTTGTGAGCCAGACCTACCTGCACACGTACTTCGCCGGGCGCACCGTCGCAAAATCCGCGCCCCCTGCCCCGCCCCAGCCAAAGAAAAAGCTGCCGTGGTGGCGGCGGCTGTGGATCTGGCTGCGCAACAACTGACGAAAAAGCCGAAATTTGGTCTTGACAAGCGCGCAAAAGCGCGTATAATGTGCCTTACAATTTAACAGCCTTATCAAGAGTGGCGGAGGGACCGGCCCTGTGAAGCCCGACAACCTGCAGAGACCTGCAAGGTGCCAAATCCGGCGGTGCAAATCGAGAGATGAGGATCTTCGCCTTTTCCAAGCGCTCCGTCGGCTGTCGGGGCGCTTGTTTCTTTGCCCCGGCTCAACAGAAAGCGAGGAATTTAACCAATGGCTCATCATCTCTTTACATCCGAATCCGTCACGGAGGGACATCCCGATAAGATCTGCGACCAGGTGTCCGACGCGATCCTCGACGCCATTCTGGCGCAGGACCCGAACGGCCGCGTCGCCTGCGAGTGCACGGTCACGACCGGCGTCGTGAACGTCATGGGCGAGATCACGACCGACTGCTACGTAGACATCCCGAAGGTCGTGCGCCAGACCGTGCGCGAGATCGGCTACGACCGTGCGAAGTACGGTTTTGACTGCGAGACCTGCGCCGTCATCACGAACATCGACGAGCAGAGCGCGGACATCGCCCTCGGCGTGGACCAGTCGCTCGAGAGCAAGGAGACCGGCGACAGCGCGCTCGACAACGGCGCGGGCGACCAGGGCATGATGTTCGGTTTCGCCTGCGACGAGACGCCGGAGCTCATGCCGCTGCCCATCTCGCTTGCCCACAAGCTGGCCAAGCGCCTGACCGCCGTGCGCAAGCAGGGGCTGGTGGACTATCTGCGGCCCGACGGCAAGACGCAGGTCACGGTCGAGTACGACGAGCAGAACCGCCCCGTGCGCGTGCACACCGTCGTGCTCAGCACGCAGCACGCCCCGGAAGTGGACATGGCCCAGCTGCGCGATGACATGATCGAGCTCGTCATCCGCCCGACCATCCCGGCCGAGCTGCTCGATGACGACACCCGCTACCTCATCAACCCCACCGGCCGCTTCGTCGTCGGCGGCCCGCAGGCGGACTCCGGCCTGACCGGCCGCAAGATCATCGTCGACACCTACGGCGGCAGCGCCCCGCACGGCGGCGGCGCGTTCTCCGGCAAGGACCCGACGAAGGTCGACCGCAGCGCCGCCTACGCCGCGCGCTACGTGGCCAAGAACATCGTGGCGGCAGGGCTTGCCCGCCGCTGCCTCGTGCAGCTTGCATATGCCATCGGCGTGGCAGAGCCCGTGAGCGTGCTCATCGACACGCAGGGCACCGGCACCGTGCCGGACGCGCAGATCGCCGCTGCCGTGCAGCAGGTGTTCGACCTGCGGCCGACGGCCATCATCCGCGACCTCGACCTGCGCCGCCCGATCTACCGCCAGCTCGCCGCCTACGGCCACATGGGCCGTGAGGAGCTCGGCGTCCGCTGGGAGGACACCGACCGCACCGACGCCCTGCGCGCCGCCGTCGCCGGGACGAACGCGTAATTGGAACATCGTAAAAAAATCTCCGCAGCTTCGGCTGCGGAGATTTTTTCTGTTTTCCGATTCATTCGAAAACCCGGCGAAGCGATTCTCGTCGGCTCAATAGTACGAGCGGCCCCAGGTGGCGGTCTCGTAATTTGCGAGGAAGTCGGCGTTCGCGCGCTCGGTCGGCGTGAGCGAATTGTTATCGAACGACGCGCCGGGCACCGTGCCGTGATACCAGCTCTGCGCCTCGAAATAGGCCGCGATCTGCGGCGTCTGGAAGATGCGGCCGTGGCGCGCAAAAATTTCATTGCGGGCAAGGCAGCACTGCTCCCACGTGAGGTCCGCCACGTCCGCCCGCGTGAGCAGGCGCGCGGCGCTGTCCGGCAGGATGTAGCCGCCGGCGGAAGGCGTCGGCGCGGGGCTCGGCGTCGGGGTGGGACTCGGTGTCGGGGTCGGCGCAGCAGACGGCTCCACCGTCGCCGTCACGGCCGGGGTCACGGCCGCAGCCGGGTCCTTCGGCTTGGGCTTGACGTTGAGCGCGATGAGCAGCACGATCAGCGCCACGCCGAGCGCGGCAAAGATCGCGATGAGCAGCGCCTTGCTGCGCGGCGCGTCCTTGTCCTCCGGCGCGGGGTCATACGGCGCGTCCTCCTCCCAGCCGGGCACCGGCGCATCGTCGGCCCAGGGATCGTCCTGCGGCTCGGCTTCATCATCCCAGTCGTCGGCGGGGGCGCCGTCCTGCCAGCCGGTGGCGGAGTCGTCCTGCCAGCCGTCCGGCGGGATGTTTTCGTCCTGCCGCGCTTCCGGCGGCGCCTGCTCACCCCCGCAGTAGGGACACCAGCGCGCATCATCCGGGATATCTCGTCCGCAGTAGGGACACTGCATTGGCTTCACCTGCCCTTTCACACACACAAATGTTTTTCCTCAATGTACCATATTCCCGGCGATACCGCAAGGATAAAAAATGTCCCCCGGTTGTTCGCCGGGGGGACAAAAGAAACACTGTTAACCCGCGATGCGCTTGGCGCCCACGTAGTTCTTCAGGTAGTAGCTCGAGCTCAGGTCGCTGATGACGACGCAGCCTGCGCCGGAGCTGCTGTGGATGAACTGGCCGTTGCCGATGTAGATACCGACGTGGCCGATGCTGGAGCTGTTGCTCGCAAAGAACACCAGGTCGCCGAGCTGGAGGTTGGCCTTCTCGACATAGGTGCCGTTGTTGTTGTAGATGCTGCTGGCCACACGGCTCATGGAATAGCCGCAGAGCTTGTACACGTAGTTGACAAAGCCGGAGCAGTCAAAGCCAGAGGGGCTCATGCCGCCGTAGACATACGGCGCACCCATGTACTGCTTGGCCGTGGCGACGATGGTCTCGCCGATGGAGCCGCTGGGCTTGCTGCCGCCGTCCGACTTCGTGGTGGTAACGTAGGCGCTGTTGACATAGCCCTTGACGCCGTTGATGGTAACGGCCGTCCAGTTGCCGCTCGTGCCGGTGATGGTCAGCGGCGTGCCGTTGTTGTACGTGCCGAGGATGGAATAGTTCGTGCCGGCGCCGGAACGCAGACGCACGTCGTTGCCCTTGATGTAGCCGGTCTGGCTCGTGGAGCCGCCGCCGTTATTGGGCTTGGTCGTGGTCATGTAGTCCTTGCAGACATAGCCGTCCTTGCCGCTGTAGCTGACTTTGTACCAGTTGCCGCTCTCGCCGGTGATGGTCATCTGCGTGCCGGTGTTGTACACGCCGAGGATGGAGCTGGTCGTGCTCGCACCCGAGCGCATGCGCACGCCGGTGCCCTTGATGTAGCCGGCCTTGCTGTCGGCCCCGCCGCCGGAGACGTAGTCCGAGCGGATGTAGCCGCTCACGCCGCCGATGGTGACCTTCGACCAGCCGTTTTCCGTGCCGGTCACGGTCAGGGCCGTGCCGTTCTGGTAGGTACCGAGGATGGAATAGTTCGTGCCCGGGCCGGAGCGCATGCGCACATCGCTGCCCTTGACCGAACCGTTGGAGCCGGCCGTGCTGCCGCCGCTCGACGTCACGCCCGAGAGCGAGACATAGTCCGAGTGGACGTAGCCGGCGGTGCCGTTGTAGCTGACCTTGTACCAGGCGCCGCTGACGCCGGTGACCGTCATGGTCGTGCCGGAGTTGTAGGTGCCGAGGATGGAGCTGCTCGTGCTCGCGCCCGAGCGCATGCGCACGTAGCTGCCGTCGATCGTGCCGGTGCCGAAGCTGGCATCCATGTCATTGGCGCGTTTGAGGTAATCGGAAGATATGTAGCCGACGGTGCCGTTATAGACCACCGTGGCCCAGCCGCCGCTCGACTGCGAGGACACCACGACGTGGGTGCCTGCCGGGAGCGTGGAGATAATGCCGTAATTCGTTCCGGCGCCCGTTCGGAAGTTGACGGCCGTCGTCGTCGTTGCGCCGCCGGCACTCGCCGCGGAAGCCGAAACGGCCAGCGTGAGCGCGAAGAGCGCGGAAACAACGGCTGTTTTCAGAAATCGTTTCGCCATAGAATCATCCTTTGCTTAGTTATTCGCGAGCGCGCGGTCCAGCCACACAGCCGCCACGTCCATGGCGTTGTAGAGGCCGTCCTTTTCTGTCTTTTTGACCACACGGTCGCGGGATTTCAGATCCGGGTCGGTGAGCTGAAGCTGCACGGAGACCCGCGTCGCCACGTCGAGGTCCTTGACCTTTTTCGTGTCGAGGATCTGCATCATAATGATGTACTTGTCGGCCATGCTGCCGTAATAGAGCAGGTTGTCTTTCCGGCGCAGCGGATGGCCTTTGTAGCACAGTTCGGTCGATTTTGCTGCCAATGAGATACACCTCCGATACCACTGTTTTCGAATTGTAACACATTTCAATCTTTTTGTCAACACCGTGCGCCCCGCGCTGTCGTTTCGGCGCGGGGACACGCGATGGGGCAAAGCGTTTGCGCGCGGCTCAGCCGGCGTCGGCATCGTCGCCGGTGTCCTGCGACTGGCCGGAGAAATTGCCGAAAATGCCGGTCGGCGCGCCGATGGTCGGCGTCGGGAAGCTCTTGGTCGGCAGGTCCTTATGGATCGGGTCCATGACGAGCTTCCAGATCTGGGCGGCGGGGTTGCCGGAGAAGTTCATATACTCGGGCATGTCGTAGCCGGTCCAGACGGCGGCCACGTAGTACGGCGTAAAGCCGACGAACCAGCGGTCGCAGTTATTGGTGGTCGTACCGGTCTTGCCGCCGACGGGCATGCCGGTCAGGCGGGCCTCGGTGCCGGTGCCGCTGTTGACGGCGTTGCAGAGCATGTCGGCCATGTTCCACGCGGTGTTGGCCTTGAAGGCCACGATCGTGCGCGCGGGGTTTTCGAGCACGACCTCACCGCTGGAATCCTTGACATACGAATACGTGCGGCCGTAGGTGAACACGCCGTCGTTGACGAAGGCGGAGTACGCCTGCGTCATCTCGCGGACGGTGATGCCGTGGGTGAGCTGGCCGAGGGCGAGCGGCGCATAGTCGCAGTCGGACTCGGCAAGGCTCGTGACGCCGAGCTTGTCCTTGAGGAACTCATACGACGCGCGCGGCGTGAGCTTGTCGAGGATCTGTGCCGAGACGGTGTTGAGCGAGCGCTGCAGCGCCTCGCGGATGGTGACGACGCCGTAGTTGCCGCCGCCGGAGTTCTTCGGATACCAGCTCGTGCCGGAGAGCTTGATGTCCGCCGCATCGTTGACCTGCGTGTACTGCGTGATGAGGCCGAGCTCCATGGCCGGGCCGTAGGTCGCGATCGGCTTGATGGACGATCCGGGCGGGCGCTTGGACTGCGTGGCCCGGTTCGTGCCGAAGTTGATGGTTTTTTTGCCGGTGCCGCCGGACATGCCCTTGATCTCACCGGTGTAGGGGTCCATGATGACGATGGCGGACTCGAACTGCTGGCCGGAGGCCGACGGGCGCTGCGGCATGTTGTCGAGGTCGGTATAAACGTCGTCGATCGCCTGCTGGATGCTGGGATCGTAGCAGGAATAGACCTGATAGCCGCCGGAATAGAGCAGCGTGCGCGCCGTGTCGCGGCTGACGCCCTTCTGCTCGACGAGGTCGTTGAGCACGTCGTTGATGACGGCCTCGGCATAGTAGCTGTAGATGGTCTGGGTGCTCTCTTCGGACTCGCTGCGCACGAACACGAGCTCCTGCGCCATGGCCTCGTCGTACTGCTCCTTCGAGATATAGCCCTGTTCGTACATCTGCTTGAGGATGGTCTCCTGCCGGGTCTTATTGTTCTCGCGGCTGATGAAGGGGTCGTACTTCGAGGGGTTGTTCGTGATGCCGATGATGCTCGCGCACTCGGCGAGCGTGAGGTCCTTCGGCTCCTTGCCGAAGTAGGTCTCGGCGGCGGTGTAGACGCCGTTGCACCCCTCGCCGAAGTAGACGATGTTCAGGTACCACTCCATGATCTCTTCCTTATCATAGGACTTCTCGAACTCGAGCGCCTGGAAGATCTCGAGCAGCTTGCGCTGCACGGTGATATCGTCCTGCTTGGTGAGGTTCTTGATGAGCTGCTGTGTGATGGTCGAGCCGCCGAAGTCGTTTTTCATCGACAGGAACATATTGATGAACGCGCCCGTTGTGCGGTACCAGTCCACGCCCTTGTGCTTATAAAAGCGCTTGTCCTCGATGGCGACGGCCGCGTGCTCCATGTCCTTTGGGATGTCGGCATAATCGACCCAGACGCGGTTTTCCGTGCTCGAGAGGTTCGTGAGGTTCTGCCAGTTGCCGTCGGCGTCCTCATACAAAATTGAGCTCGAGAGCGAGACCGTGAAGTCCGAGAGCTGCACGTCGAGGTCCGTGGACAGGCAGTTTTTCACATAGTACGCGAAGATGCACAAAAACAGCAGCCCCGTGACGAGCACGATCAGCAGGATCGTGCCGAGCACGCGCAAGATCGCCCCCGCGACGCTCACGGTCGCATCCGCAGCCTGGGCCGCGCGCGGGGCGGTTGATGATGGTTTCGGTCGTTTTGCCATAGGCAGTGACGCACCTCCCTGATAATACACATTATCGGGTCAAAAACCCGGTCGATATTCAGCGCATAAAAACGGTTAAATGATATTATAACACACTCTGTCAACCGGGGATAGTCTTTCGCGCATTTTTGTCCCGCGGGTATGAAATGCGCGCGCGTTGGACAAACTTTCCGGTGAAAGGAGCGAGGCATATGAAACGAACGCTGGCACTGACGGTCGTGACGGCGCTGTGCGCCGTGTCGCCGTTCGTCGCGGGGGCGGCGATGTCCTCCCTGCAGCGGCCGGGCGCGGCCGCACCGGCCACGTCCTACGACGGCGCGCAGGCGGAATATATTCTGCGGGATTACGAGGGCTATGTGAGCGTGTTCGCCTCCGACGCCGACCGCAAACCCCTGCAGGTGACGGGCATCGAGGTCGCCGGACTGCGCCGCGCCGACCAGGAGCTGCTGCGCGGCGGCATCACCGTCGGCAGTCAGGAGCAGCTTTTGCTGCTGCTGGAGGATCTGGGGTCGTAAAAGGACTTGATTTTACACGCCGGATGGGGTACACTGAAACCAGAACACGATCACGACTGGAGGACACCCCGATGAGTGAAGCATTCGGCAGCGATTATCTGACGATCGAGGACGAGGAAGGCAACGAGTTCGAGCTGGAAATTCTCAACGAGTTTGAGCTCAACGGTCAGGACTACCTCGCGGCGCTTCCCGCCGACATGGACGAGGACGACCCCGATTTCGGCATCATCCTGCTCAAGATCATGGAGGAAAACGGCGAGGAGCTCTTCGGCTCCATCGACGATGACGACGAGCTGGACAAGGTGTACAATTATTATATGGAAGAGATCTTCGCCGACGAGGACGAGGATTCTGACGACGGCGCGGAGGAATAAGTTCCCGCGCGGCGCATAGCATGGGAATAAGTCCTGCTGTGTGCGTGGAGCACGATCGGGTGCTCGGAGCCCATTTAAACCCACATCTCTGATAAGGGATGCCAGAACTTCCGCTGCGGATTGCAGGCCTCCCGGCCGGCTGAAAGATGCCGGTTGGACGTTGGAAGCAGAGAAACAGCAGAGAGGCGACCCACCTGCCTTCTTGTGCAGGTTGTAACTGGGCTCACACGGCATTGGCGGGCTGGCCGGCAGCGAAAGCTGCCGGCTTTTTTCTTGTCAAAGACAAGAAAAAAGCCGAAGTGCAGCCACCGAAAAAGCGGCGCAATCCATTGACAACCTCCGCCGCCGGGGCTTATCATAACTCCGGCGGCACGCGCAGCGTGCCGAATTTTGTCCGAACGAAAGGAAATCCGCCATGCTCCGCTTCCAGAACGATTACTCCGAAGGCGCCCACCCGAACGTGCTGCGCGCCCTGTGCGACACGAACCTCCGCGCCACCCCTGGCTACGGGCTCGACGACGACTGCCGCCGCGCGGCCGACGCCATCCGCGCCCGCTTCGCCTGCCCGGATGCCGACGTGCACTTTCTCGTCGGCGGCACGCAGACGAACCAGCTCGCCGCGTCCGCCTTCCTGCGCCCGTGGGAGGCCATGGTCGCGGCCGACACCGGCCACATCAACGTGCACGAGACCGGGGCCATCGAGGCCACCGGCCACAAGGTGATCGCCATGCCCGGCACGGACGGCAAGCTCACCCCCGTCGCCATCGCGGACGCCGCCGCGCAGCACTGCGACACGCCGGGCGTGTACGACGAGCACATGGTGCTGCCGCGCATGGCATACATATCCGACGCGACGGAGCTCGGCACCGTCTACACGAAAGCGGAGCTGACCGCCCTGCGCGCGGCATGCGATGCGCACGGCATGTACCTCTACCTTGACGGCGCGCGGCTGGCGCAGGCGCTCACGGCCGTGGGCAATGACCTGCAGCCGGAGGACCTGCCGCGGCTGTGCGATGCGTTTTACATCGGCGGCACGAAAAACGGCCTGCTCTTCGGCGAGGCGATGGTCATCGTCAACGACGCGCTCAAGCCGGGCTTCCGCCGCGCGATGAAGCGCAATGGCGCCATGCTCGCCAAGGGCCGCCTGCTCGGCGTGCAGTTCGCCGCCGCAATGGCGCGCGACCTCTGGCTCGACATGGGCCGGCACGCCGACACACAGGCGCAGCGCATCGCCGCCGCGCTCACGGACCGCAATGTGCCGATGTACGTGCCCTCGCCGACGAACCAGATCTTCCCCATCCTGTCGGACGCGCAGATCGCGCGGCTGCAGGAGCAGGTCGCGTTTTACACGACCGCCCGCGTGGACGCGGCGCACCAGGCCGTGCGCTTTGTGACCTCGTGGGCCACGACGGGCGCACAGGTCGACGCGCTGCTGGCCGTGCTGGCGCAGGTGCTGGACTGAGCGCACAACATCGAAATACGGAACACGCCCGACGCATCCGCGTCGGGCGTGTTTTCTGCTTTACAAATGTTCCTTCTGCATCTTCGCCCAGCGGCGGGGATACTTCGGCGGCGTGGGCGCCGTCTTGCGGATGACGACGACGCTGTGCGTCACGTCCGTGCCGGGGATGGTGTAGCGCACCGTGCGCTCATACGTGCCGCCGAGCTTGCGGATGGCGCTGCGCGCCTCGTCGAGCTCCTCGGCGCAGTCCGGCCCCTTCATGGCGAGGAACACGCCGCCCGTGCGCACAAACGGCAGGCAAAGCTCGCACAGCAGGTACAGCCGCGCGACTGCGCGCGACACCGCCGCGTCAAACTGCCCGCGCAGCTCCGGCGCCTCCTCGGCGCGCGCGTGCAGGCACGTCACGTCCGTGAGACCGGCGGCGGCGCAGACATCGCCGAGAAAGCGCACGCGCTTATCGAGACTGTCGAGCAGCGTGAGCGAGATGTCCGGCTGCGCGATCTTCAGCGGCAGGCCGGGAAAGCCCGCGCCGGTGCCGACGTCGATGACCGACTTGCCGGCAAGCGGCTCGACCGTCAGCAGGGCGGCCGAGTCGAGAAAGTGCAGCTGCGCCACGTCCGTCTCGCCGTGGATGGCCGTCAGGTTCATGACCTTGCTGCGCTCGTCGAGCAGCGTGTAATATGTCTGAAAACGGGCCAGCGCCGCCGCATCGAGCGGCAGACCCAGCGCGGCAAAGCCAGCGCGCAGAAGTTCGTCCATGCTTGCCTCCGAAAATGATTGGTTGCGGCCATCTTATCACATTCTCCCCCGCGCGTCCAGCCCCGGGCAGGGCGCACGCAGCGCCGCAAAAAAGTGCCCGGCTCGATGAGCCGGGCGCGAATGACGATGCGCAAAAAACACGAAAGCGCCGGCGGAATGCTGAACATGCCGCAAGCGGCCCGCAGCTTACACCCGAAGTGCCCCCCCGCGCAAGCGCTTTCGCTGAAAACAGCATACACCGCAGCGTCCGGAATGTCAATGATGAATTTGGGCAAATATTCCACTTTCAAAAACCGCAGATGGCATGTCCCCCTGCCTTGACTTTCCGCGCTCGTGTGATATACTGTTTTTGGAAGGGGCGTTCTCCGCGCTATCCCGCGTTCTCAGCGTTCGCTGTCGCGCGGTTGCGCGGGGAAGGCTCTTGTTTTTGCGCCATATAAAAACCGCCCGCACGGGGCTCCGTGCGGGCGGAAATGCTGTCTGTGCAGCTATTATGCGTAAAAGACGTGGTCGCCGATCGTGGCCGTGTAGGTCAGGCGGCTATTGAACCACGAGGCGTTGCAGGCCGAGGGATTGATGAAGTACAGGCTCTCGCCCACCGGGTCGTACCCCTCGAAGGCGAGCTTCGCCGCAAGCTCGGCGTCCTCGTCCGGCGTGAGGCTGATGCGCCCGTCGGCCGTGGGCGAAAACTGCGCCACACCGCCGCGCCGGTCGAACACGACCTCCTTGACGCTGTTGGGGAAGCGCTCATCCGCCACGCGGTTGAGCACAACATTGCCGACCGCGATCTGCCCGTCCATGGGCTGGTTGCCGGCCTCGGCATTGATAATGTGGCTGAGCCAATAGACATCGCGCGCACCGTAATAGCTCTCGCCGCTCTCGAGCAGCGCCTGCTCCGACGCGTCGACACGCAGGCTGGTATGGTCCGCGCTGAACGCGGCCGTGACACCGAAGATCTTCTCCAGATCCGCCAGCGGCAGCACCACTTCCCCATCGAGGGCATACACGCCATCGGGCGCGTAGAAGCAGCGGCCGTTGGCCGTGTAATACATCGCGCCGTAGGTTGCTGTGATGTCCGCACCGTCGACCGTAACGGTCTCGGTGTCGCCGTCGGTGACCGTGTCGCTCTCGAGGCCGAGCATCTCGGCAAACGCATCCGCCGGGAGCCAGACCGCATCATCGAGCACGTAGCAGTAGCCGCCGAAGCGGTCGTCCACGTACACGGGCGTGTAGTCGCAGGCGACGGTTTCGGTGTAGTCGCCGGCGTCCATGCCGACGGCGACCGTGCGCACGACCGGCGAGGTCGCCTGCGCTGCGGCCTGCACCGCGAGCTTCTCGCCGCGCTCGGGCGCAGCCAGGGACGCATCCCCGCTCACGACCGCCTTTGCCGCCAGCGCGCTGCCGTCCGGTCCGGCGGCCAGCGCCGAGTTTTCACCGGCGAGCCAGAAAAATCCGCACAATAAGCCGCAAAGCAGGCAGACGATGCACATCAGCGACAGGCCCGACTTTACGGACAGGCCCGCTTTCTTGGTTCGATTCATGATGTGCAGCCTCCTTTGCCGTTTTGTTCTCGGGTGCAACGGGCGCAAAACATTTCCATCCACGCACCCAGCGGGCGCGTTCGTGATACGGCACCTTGCCCCGTTACGGATAATTATATTCATTTTTCAAACCGCACGCAATCGGCAAATTGCACAAAGCATGTTTTTAAGTTCTGAATAATATCCACAAAAAAATGCGTAAACAACAAAATATAGCGTTATGTGACGTTATTCTACACAAGAAATTGTGTTGTTTACTTTGACCAAACGCGGCGATTCGACGCAAAGTGACGAAAATAAAAAGATGCAAGTTCGCAAAAAATTCTTGCAAATTTGCATTATGTCAACTATTTTTATTATTTGAAAGAATTATGTTAATCTTTTTCCCGCCTCACAGCGCCTGACGCAGCGCCTTGGCAAGCTGGTCCGGGCAGGAGGTCGGCTTGCCGCCGCAGCGCACGCCCTCCATGCGCTCGATGGCCTGCTGCACCGGCATCCCCACCAGGAGCCGCGAAATGCCCTGCAGGTTGCCGCTGCACCCCCCTTGCACCTCAACTTGGCGGATAATTCCGTCCTCCACCTCCACCCGCATCAGGCGGGAGCAGACGCCCTTCGGCCGGTATGTGATCGTCATGACGACATCTCCTCTAAATTTTTTCTGCTCCCAGTATAGCAGATGCGGTGACATAATTCCACCCCCGAAACCATATATATTGTGGAGAACTTGATCGGAGGTGAGCAGATATGACGCTGCGGCAAAAATTGGCCTGTGTGGGGCTGACGGTGTTCAGTCTGCAGATCGCATCGGCCGCGGCGGGCGGCGCACCGCTCGCGGACAGGCTGCGGCTCTGGCTCGACCCGGAGCAGCTGCTTCTGGCATCGGTGCGCATGGAGCTGGGTGCGCCGCCGGTGGACGCGTCCCCCACGCCGGAGGCAGCGGCGGCGCTCAGCGCAGCCACGCCCGTGCCGGAGGCGACACCCGCCCCCACCACGGACGCCGACACCGACGAGGACGCCCCGACCACGACGGCCGACGGGCTGCCCATCGTGGCGACGAGCATCGCGGGCGGGCTGAGCATCAAAAACGAGACGGACATCGCGGTCGACGCGGCCGCGCTGCTGCAGCAGGGCCCGGCCGTGACGCTGCCGGCGGGCGAGCCGCAGATCCTCATCATGCACACGCACGCGAGCGAGGCCTTCACCCCCGCGGGGCGCGACCTCTACCCCGCGAGCGACACGTGCCGCACGGAGGACACCAATTATAATATCGTGCACGTGGGCGACGTGCTGGCCGACACGCTCACCGCCGCCGGGCTGCAGGTGCTGCACAACCGGACCATCTACGACTACCCAAGCTACACCGGCTCGTACAACCGCTCGGGCGCGGCCGTGCAGGAATATCTGAACCAATACCCGAGCCTGCGCATCGTCATCGACCTGCACCGTGACGCGCTGTGCTCGGACAGCGTGGTCTACAAGACCGTGGCCGAGCTGCCCGACGCCGCGTGCTCGCAGGTGATGCTGCTCGTGGGCACAAACGCCTCAGGCCTCTACCACCCGTACTGGGAGGAGAATCTGCGCCTGGCGGTGTACCTGCAGGACGCGGTGAATGCCGCGCACCCGACGCTCATGCGGCCGATCACGCTCGTCAACGAGCGCTACAACCAGCACCTCACGCGCGGGTCGCTCATCATCGAGGTCGGCAGCAGCGGCAACACGCTGCAGGAGGCCACGCGCGCCGTGCGCCTGTTCGGCGAGAGCGCGGGGCCGGCGCTCGCCCGGCTCGTGCAGTGACCGGACCCGACACGGTGCGACATATTATAATAGGTATAAAACCGCCCCCGGCGGGCGAGAATCTCCGCAGACGGAGTTTCCGGCCAAAGGGGGTGGTTTCATGCAGGTACGCAATTACATGACGGGCGCTGCCGCCGTGACGCATCCGGACGAGCCGGTCGTCGCCGCCGCGCGGCTGATGCGCATGCGCGGCATCGGCGCGCTGCCCGTGTGCGAGGACGACGGCACGCTCGCCGGGATGCTCACCGACCGCGACATCGTGGTGCGCTGCGTCTCGTCCGGGGGCGACCCGGGCGCCGTGACCGTGCGCAGCATCATGTCGCGCGACCCCGTGACGGTCGAGGCCGGCGCGGACATCCGCCGCGCGATGGAGACCATGCGCGCAGCGCAGGTACGCCGCCTGCCCGTGACCGAGGGCGGCAAGCTCGCGGGCATTCTCTCGATCGATGACATTGCCCGCTCGGGCAAGTGGGACATGGAGTGCGCGCAGGCGCTGTGCGGCATCACGGCCAACGTCTGCCGGAGATAAGGCGGCACACCGCGTGACCAACGCGCACCCCAAGCCTTCTCCTTGAGGAGAAGGTGCCGGGCAGCGCGAGGCGGATGAGGTGTTTCCTGACGTCACGCACTATGGTAATTCCGTTTCTGCACCGCTCGACCGGCGCCACGGCGGAAGAGGCAAAAGTGTATCGGCCACCTCCAACGCCGCCGGTATTGCACGCCTGCCGCGCTTATGCGCAAGCTTACGCCTCCCCTCCGGCCGCGCGGACACCGCGCGGCCGATCATTTTGCGCACAAATGCCGAAACGGAGCGCGGAAAATGCAGCAGATTGTACAATTTTGAGAATCATTCGCAAAAAGGGCTTTACAAATGTGAATCTCTGTGGTATCTTCATATCAGTAATAATTCTTGTTACTGATTTGCAAGGAGGTGCTTCGATTGCCCACACGCAAAAACAGCAAAAAGCGGCAGGTCATCCTCGAAGCCCTCGCAGCGACGACCGCCCACCCCACCGCGCAGGAGCTGTATCAGCAGCTCAAGCCGGACTATCCCGACCTGAGCCTCGGCACGGTGTACCGGAACCTGAGTCTCTTCGCCGAAGAGGGCGACGCGATGAGCGTCGGCGTGTTCCGAGGGCAGGAGCGATTCGACGCCCGCACGGAGCCCCACGCACACCTGCACTGTGCGCAGTGCGGCCGCGTCATCGACGTGCCGCTGCCCGGTGAGCCGGAGACGCAGCTGTGTGCCCTCGCCCAGAGCGTGACGGACGCAAAGGTGCTCGGGTGCAGCATCACGTTCACGGGGCTGTGCAAGACTTGTCAGCAAGCGGACAAGGGATCCGCTTCCGAATAAAACAACCAACAATCGAAATCAAAAAACATCAGGAGGAATCTAACAATGAAAAAATGGGTTTGCAGTGTCTGTGGTTACGTTTACGAAGGCGAGCAGCCGCCGGTCGAGTGCCCGGTGTGCCATGTTGACGGCTCCAAGTTCATCGAGCAGAAGGCTGAGAAGTCCTGGGCTGCCGAGCATGTCGTCGGCGTGGGCAAGGCGTTCGGTTCCGATGTTCCGGCCGACGTGCAGAAGGAGATCGTCGACGGTCTGAGAGCCAACTTCGAGGGCGAGTGCTCCGAGGTCGGCATGTACCTGGCCATGGCGCGCGTGGCGCACCGCGAGGGCTATCCGGAGATCGGCCTGTACTGGGAGAAGGCCGCGCATGAGGAGGCCGAGCACGCTGCGAAGTTTGCCGAGCTCCTCGGTGAGGTCATCACCGACAGCACGAAGAAGAACCTCGAGATGCGCGTTGACGCCGAGAACGGCGCGACCGACGGCAAGTTCCAGCTCGCAAAGCTGGCCAAGCAGTACAATCTCGACGCGATCCATGACACCGTGCACGAGATGGCCCGCGACGAAGCCCGCCACGGCAAGGCCTTCGAGGGTCTGCTCAAGCGCTACTTCGGCGAGTAATCACTGCAGCGGGAGACACAGCCATGAAATACGTCTGTGACATCTGCGGCTACGTCTACGACCCCGCAGCCGGCGACCCCGACAACGGCGTCGCCCCTGGCACGCCTTGGGAAGCCGTCCCCGAAGATTGGGTCTGCCCGCTGTGCGGCGTCGGCAAAGACCAGTTCAGTCCCAAAGCATAACGTGAAAACGAACAGAGGAAGCCGGGTGGCCGGCTTCCTCTGTTTTGCTTTTGCACGGGCGGATATGTATCCCGTTGGGAAATTGACAACTGCCGCAGGAAATGTTACACTATGCTTGTCACATGACAGAAAATGCGGCCGCTGCGGCGGCGAAAGAGGGGGAAACACCATGAAATACTGCGCTCAGTGCGGCGCGCAGCTGGTCGATGAGGCCGTCGTCTGCCCGAAGTGCGGCTGCGCCGTGGCGCCGACGAAGACCGTCGACCCGAACGCCAGCCCGAAATCGCGCCTGATCACGCTGCTGCTGTGCATCTTCGTCGGCGGGCTCGGCATCCACCGCTTCTACGTCGGCAAGATCGGCACGGGCGTGCTCTGGCTGCTCACGGCCGGGTGCTTCGGCATCGGCGCGCTGGTCGACCTGATCATGATCGCCTGCGGCACATTCACCGACAGCGACGGAAAACCGGTCACCGACTGGCAGACCTGAACACTGCACAAAAAATCGCTCCCCGGCCGGATGGCCGGGGAGCTTTTTGCACATTTTACGGGTCGATCTCGATGATATAGCCGATCTTGCCGCTGTAGAACTGCGGGTAGCGGCCGGCGGGGTCGCCGATGCAGTCGTTATAATACCAGCCGCTGGACGTTCTCGTGATGAGCACGTAATCCTCGGCGGCACCGTTGGTATCGTGCACGGACGGCTCGCCGGACGCCCAGTTGTAGACCGGGTCGACGTTGTCCCTGACCCAGGCGAGCTCGCCGCTGTCGGTGCGGTGCAGGCCGATCCAGACATAGGTCAGGCCGGACTCGTCAGCCAGCTGGGCGACGCGCGTCCACTTCTCGGCACTGTCAATCACGACGAGGTGGCCGCCCTTGGCCTCGGCCGCCGCTTCGGCGTCCGCCCAGGAGACGTCCGCCGTGACGACTTCATACGTCGGCTCCGGCTTCGGCGTCGGGGTAGGCGTGGGCGTCTCGGTCGGCGCTGGTGTGGCAACGGAGACGGTCGGCGTCGGCGTGGTCTCCGCCGTGGTGGGCGTGCCGAACACGCCGAGCGAGCGCAGCAGCAGCACGGCCAGCACGGCCGCGCAGATGATGAGCACAGTCAGCAGAATGCCCGCCTTGTGCGACTGGCGCTGCTCGGCCGGCTCGCGCTTTTTCGGGGCGGGACGGTAGGCCTCCGGCTTTTTCGCCGGGGCGGGGCGCTTGCGCTCCGGCTGCGGCCGGGCCGGGTTCTCCGGCCGGGCGGGCTGCTTTTCGGGGCGGAATTTATTCGGCAGCGGCTGCGGTTCGGGCTTGCGCTCGGGCTGCGGTTCCGGCTCGGTGACCGGGGCTTCCTCCGGCTTCGCTTCCGGTTCGGCAGCCGGGGTTTCCTCGGGCTTTGCTTCCGGTTCGGCAGCCGGGGTTTCCTCCGGCTTCGCTTCCGGTTCGTCGGCCGGGGCCTGCTCAGGCTCTACGGTCGCTTCCGACTCAGGCCCGGCCTCCGGCTCAATGACCGGGGCTTCCTCCGCCTCGGTCTTCAGCTCAAACTTCAGGTCAGGCTCAGCTTCCGCTTCGGGCTCGGCCGCGATTTCCGGCTCAGCCTCCGGCACAGGCGCGGCGGCCTCCTCGGTGAGGATGGCGAGCATCATGCGCTCGACCTCGCTGAGCTCCTGCTCCGGCTTATGGAACATCTCCTGCGCGGTCGGCACATTGCGGCGCTGCTCGGCGTCATACTGCTCGAGCGCGGCGCACAGCTCCGCCGGCGTGGCGTAGCGGTCGTCCGGCTTGCACTGCGCGGCGCGCGCGATGATCTCCGCAAGGCCGCGGCCGGCCTTGCGCGCCGGGGGCAGCGGTTCGCCATTCATGCGGCGGCGCAGCGCCTCGGCATGGTCCTCGGGTAGCGGCGCACGGTCGTCCGGGTAAAACGGCAGACGGCCGCCCGACACGCCCGCATACAGCAGCAGGCCGAGCGAATACACATCGGCCGAGGCGTCGCGCGTTCCGCTCCAGAACACCTCGGGCGCCATGAACTCCAGCTCCTCGGTCGTCCAGTCCTTCGTGTCCGTGCGGGCGGGCGCACCGAGACCGACCGTGCCGTCTGCGGCGCGGCTGATGTTGTCCGGGCGGATGCCGCCGTGATATGTCCCACGCTCCGTCAGGATGCGGCACAGCGCCTCGGCCAGCGCGGTCAGCTCCGCGCGCGAGAGCGTCTGCAGCCGGTCACCGAGCAGGCAGGCAGGATCCAATGCGTGTTTGTCCATGTGATACGCACCTCTTTATGTCCGTGTTGGCATGTTTACATAACTTTATAAATAGTAACACACTTATGACTGCAAGTCAATTCAATCTGACGCGCCGGGCGCAGGTTTGTTCCGCCCGAGGCGGCCGAACCAGCCAAAGGTCATCGGCCAGATGCCGGCGGCGAAGATAACCATGAGCGCATAGCGGATGAGGTTTGCGATGTTGTGCCCGCCGCACAGCGCGAGCAGCGGCGCCTTGAGCACGGCGCGCAGCCCGATCGTGATGGCGAGGCCGAGCACGGCCTTGAGCACCTGCGCCCACCAGACGGCGCGCACGTCAAAGTGCACGTACCGCCGGTCGAGCCAGTAGGCAAACGTCATGCCCAGCACCGCGCCGAGCAGCGTGTAGGCGTTCTTGCGGCCGGAGGCGAGGTTGGCGGCGTCCACGTCCGCGGGAAACGGCCAGAGCTCGGCAAAGAGCAGATACGCAAGGCCCAGCGCAGCCATGGCGCCGAAGAGCCAGTAGAGCCGGTTCGGGTGGCTGTCAATGTCGCGAAAGAGCGGGTAGAGCGCGAACACCAGCACGAGCCCGATGCCGAACGACACGCCGACATCCAGCGGCGTGTGCACGCCGAGGTACATGCGCGAAAACGCCGTGAGCACGATCACGACCGCGCAGACCACGCGCAGCCACGTCCGCTTGGTCCAGCGGCCGAGGCAGCCGAAGGAGGCAAAGACGTTCTGCGTGTGCCCGCTCGGGAACGAGTAGCCGGTGGCCTCGGCCCGGGCGCTCTCGACGATCTGAAAATTCGGGTCCTTCACCCACGGGCGCGGGATGCGGAACACCAGCTTGAGAAACTGGTTGACGATCGTGCCGACGAAGCCGACCGTGAGCATATAGTACCCGCAGGACTTGCTCACGCACCAGAACACGATGATGGCGACGGCCATGAACACGATCTCGCCGCCGCAGTTGGTGAGCGCGCCGAGCACCGTGTCCAAAAACGGTGTGCGCAGCTTTGCCAATGCATAAAGTAACTGCATGAAACGGTTCTCCCCTCTGTGTCTGTCTGCCGCCATTATAGCAAAGCGCGCCGCCGGATTCAACCGCAAAGGAAATTGACAGCGGTGGATGACGATGGTAGGATAAGGGCAGAATATATCAAAATGGAGGCATGTCCCATGGACATCGAAAAAACCATCCGCGCGCTGACCGGCCGCGGCTTCGCCGTGCAGCACTTCGCCACGGCGGGCGAGGCGGCGGACTATCTCGACGGCGCGATCGACGGCACCACCGTCGGCATCGGCGGCAGCAAGACCATCGACCAGATCGGCCTGTACGACCGGCTGGTAGAGCACAACACCGTCTGGTGGCACTGGCGAAAGCCGGGGTTTGACACGCTCGACCATGCGCTGACTGCGCCCGTGTACCTCAGCAGCGCCAACGCCATCACGGAGGACGGCCAGATCCTCAACATCGACGGCCGCGGCAACCGCCTCGCCGCCATGGTCTACGGCATCGGCAAGACGGTGTACATCGTCGCGGGCACGAACAAGATCTGCCCGGACTTTGACGGCGCGCTCTCGCGTGCACGCAACACCGCCGCCGTGCAGAACATGCAGCGCTTTGACGGCGACCAGCCGTGCCACACGGCCGGCCGCTGCCTCGACTGCCGCAGCAAGAGCCGCGGCTGCAACGCGCTGCTCGTGCTCTGGGGACAGATGATGGACATGGCCAAGGTCGAGGTCGTGCTCATCGACGAGCCGCTCGGCCTGTAAGGAGGAACACTCATGAAAGTTTTCAAGCGCATCAAGTGGAGCTATGTCGTGCTCAGCGCGATGTTTTTGCTGCTCGGCATCTATCTCGTCGTGAATCCCGAGACGTCGCTCATCATGATCTGCCGCATCCTCGGCGCTGCCATGGCCGTGTTCGGCGTGATGAAGATCGTACTCTATTTCATCCACGAAGTCGAGGGCGTGGCCATCCGGTTCGACTTTGCCGTCGGCCTGTTCTGCATCATCCTCGGCGCGCTCATGCTCTGGCGCGCGCCGGCGCTGACGGACATCCTCTCGGTCGTGATCGGCCTGCTCGTGCTCGTCGACAGCGTGTTCAAGCTGCAGGTCGCCGTCGATTCGCGGCGCATGGGCGCGCACTCGTGGTGGGTCACGCTCGTGTGCACGGTCGTGTGCCTGGTGCTCGGCATCCTGCTGGTGTTCAATCCCTTTGACGGCAAGCAGGTGCTCACGATCATGATGGGCGTGTCGCTCATCGTCGACGGCGTGCAGAACCTGTGCACCGTCGTGTATGCCGCCGTCTTTGTCAAGGACGTGAAGGCCGCCGTGCACGACTTTGTGGACGAAGCCACCGCCGTCGAGACGACTGGCGAGGTCATCGGCGATGACGACGCCGGGTCCAGGCCCGACGAAGGGCCGAAGGCACCGTGAAACGTTAAATTCTGCTCATTTTTGCCGGACGTGGGAATTTCTCCGCGCCCGGCTCTTTACTTTTTTGTCACTTTGGTGTAAAAAAGAAAGGAAAATGTATGCGAATCGAAGAAGTAAGGGGGGAGCTTCCGATGCTGGAGCAGAATTTTCAGAGCGTGTACGAGAAGTTTAAGCTGCAATTTTTTCGCCGCCTGTTTTCGCAGGTGCGCGAGCGCGAGGGCTCACTGAGCGCGATGGAGGCGTTCTCCGTCGAGGTCATCCACGAGCTCGACGCGCCGACCATCGGTCAGTTTGCGGATTTTCTCGGCATCTCGCAGTCCAATGCGACCTACAAGGTCAACAGTCTCATCCGCAAGGGCTACATCGTCAAAGAGAACTCCGACACCGACCGGCGCGAATACCACCTGAAGCTGTCGGACAAGTTCTACTGCTACAACGGCCTCATGCAGAGCTACATCGACACGGTGATGGCGCGCATCCACGAGCGGTTCACGCCCGAGGAGCTGGCGACGTTCGAACACGTGCTGGCCGTCATGAGCGACGAGCTGATGCCCGAGTGCGACGTGCCGAAAAAGTGACCACACGCCCGAAAAACCGGCGGCAGCCAAATTGGCTGCCGCCGGTTTTTGCTTGCGGGGGGCAGCCCATCCCAAAGTGCCCGAGGGGAAAAGCCCGCCTCGTATGAGATACAGCCATCGCCCTCTGGCGATGCCTCCCCTGTGTAAGGGGAGGTGGCGCGGCGGTACGCCGCGACGGATGAGGTGTCGTTGGACGTGCAGTGCAAGATCGGTGCCGCTGGAGGAACCCATGACCTTTCCACCTCATCCGCCTCGCTGTGCGCTGCCTTCTCCTCAAGGAGAAGGCAGCGCACGCTCCAACCACTCCAGGAAGAGGAAGGCCTGGTGCATATCCGGCACGCAGGGCATGTCACTCCCCCTCCGTTTTCTTGTATTTGCGGGCAAAGTGTGGTTTAATAAGGAAAGAAACGATAGAAACGGAGCATCGCCATGACGATTGCAGTCATCGGCGCGGGCGCGTCCGGCATGATGGCCGCGCTGACCGCCGCCGAGCAACCCGAAAATGAAATTCTGCTCTTCGAGCGGCAGGCGCGCGTGGGGCGCAAGCTCGCCGTGACCGGCAACGGCCGCTGCAACCTGACGAACACCGGCGCCGCACCCGAAAACTACCACGGCGCGCAGCCGGACTTTGCCGCGCCGGCGCTCGCGGCCTTCCCGCCCGCGGCGGCGCTGGACTGGTTCGCCGCGCACGGGCTCATGACCGTGACGGAGCCGGGCGGACGCGTATACCCGCTCTCGAACGCAGCCAACAGCGTCGTGGACGTGCTGCGCTTCGCGCTCGCGCGGCCGAACATCACCCTGCGCGCAGGCGAGGCCGTGACGGCCGTGCGCCGGCAGGGGCGCGGCTTCGTCATCGAGACGGAGCATGAGACCATCCCCGCCGACCGCGTCATCATCGCGGCCGGAGCGAAGGCCGGCGGCGTGCGCGACGGGTATGTGCTGCTGCAGAGTCTCGGCCACCGGCGCACGGCGCTGCACCCCGCGCTCGTGCAGCTGACGACCGACCCGACCTATCCCCGCGCGCTCAAAGGCGTGCGTGCCGACGCGCGCGTGACGCTCACGCGCGGCCGCGACATCCGCGCGCGCAGCGCGGGCGAGGTGCAGTTCACGGAAAAGGGCGTGTCCGGCCCGGCAATCTTTGAAATTTCCCGCGCGGCGAGCTGCGGCGGCGAGGGCCAGACCGTGACGCTCGACCTGCTGCGCGAGCACAGCGCGCAGGCCTGTCTCGCGTTTTTGCAGGCGCGGCGAGAAGCCGCGCCCGACCTCCCCTGCGAGGAGGTGCTGACCGGCACGGTACACAACCGCGTGGGCAAGATGCTGCTGCGCTATGCCGCCGTCCCCGGCGGGCGGCCGCTCGGCGACGTGACGGACAGCGAGCTCAGGGCGCTCGTGCGCGCGGCGAAGGGCTTCGCGCTGCCGGTGCGCGGCACGGAGGGCTTCGAGAGCGCGCAGGTCACGGCCGGCGGCATGCGCACGGACGAATTTGACCCCGCGACGATGGAGAGCCTTCTCGTGCCGGGGCTGTACGCCTGCGGCGAGGTGCTGGACATTGACGGCGACTGCGGCGGCTACAACCTGCAGTGGGCGTGGGCCAGCGGCCGCGCGGCCGGGAGGGCGTGCCGATGATCGCGATTTCGAACCTGAAGCTCGCCCCCGGCGCGGACGAGGCGCAGCTGCTCCATCTGGCCGCCGGGGCGCTGAAAGTGCCGCCGCAGGACATCACCGCCCTGCGCATCCGCAAGAAGTCGCTCGATGCGCGCAAAAAGGACGACATTCACTATGTGTACACCGTGGGCGTGACCGTGCGCGGGGACGAGCGGAAGCTCGTCCGCCGCTGCCGCGGCGCCGCCATCGTGCAGGACAAGACCTACCCCATCCCGCACATC
>ENA-OVGE01001019-OVGE01001019.1-human-gut-metagenome-genome-assembly--contig:-NODE-1019-length-23575-cov-4.044728_pt1 | contig 23575 bp, 27 predicted proteins | sample MGYA00237769_ERZ505417 | MGnify/ENA primary metagenome ERZ505417 (study PRJEB26158, sample SAMN06016403) | human gut metagenome | biome: human gut; feature: ankylosing spondylitis patient; material... | reverse complement strand
ACGGCCAGCGCCTGCGTGACGTTGCGCGTGAGCAGCCAGATGAGCGCCGTCGCGCCGAGACTGTACGGCACGAGACGGTCGGCGAGGTGCGCGGCGTGATCCTCCATGTCGGACTTGAGCTTTTCGGACTCCTCGATCATGTGGACAATGCGGTCGTACCGGCCGGAGCCGGCGGCCTTCTCGACGAGGACGACGCAGTCGCCCTCCTCAATGACGGTGCCCGCGTAGACATAGCCGCCCTCGCTCTTGCGGACGGCGAGCGGTTCGCCGGTGATGGAGGCCTGGTTGACCATGGCCTCGCCGGAGACGACCTTGCCGTCGAGCGGGATCATGCCGCCCGTGCGCACGGAGATTCTGTCCCCGACCTGAACGTCGTGCAGCGGGACAAGCACGTCACCCTGCGGTGTCTGGAGCCAGACCTTGTCCACGTTGAGGGACATGGACTGCGCCAGATCCGCCACGGACTTCTTGTGCGTCCACTCATCGAGGATATCGCCGATGCCGAGCAGGAACATGATGCTACCCGCCGTCGCGAAGTCGCCGCGCAGCATGGAGACGCCGATGGCGGTTGCGTCGAGCACGGGCACCTGAATCTTCCCGTGCAGCAGGCACGAGAGTCCCGCGCGCAGGTAATGCACCGAGCGGAAGAGGGTGATCACCGTGCGCAGCGGCATGGGCAGGAAGAGCTTCTTAAAATAGTGGCGGCACACGGCGAGCACGAGCTTATCCTCGTATTCGCGGCCGAGGGCGCGGCTGCTGTGCTCCGGGGCGAGCGCCTCGGAGGCAGCATAGGAAAACGCGGCGAGGGCGCGGATCAGGTCGGTGCGCGCGCCGCGATAGAGCACCACCGCGTCGCAGGTGCGGTCGTAGATCTTGACCTCCGTCACGCCGGGGACCTGCCGCAAGTAGGCCTCCAGAATATCCGCCTGCCGCAGCGTCATGCGCGTCTGCTCGGCGTGCAGGCGCATACGGCCGTTGGATTCATGCAGGATCTTGCACTTCATGGTTACTCGGCGGCCTTCTCCTCGACCGTCTCGGCGGCGTCCTCAATGACCTCGGCCTCGGCCTCAACGGCGCGCTGCTCGTTGACGTCCTTGGCATCGGCCAGAATGTCGGCCGCGCCCTCCTTGATGGCGGTGGCGGTCGTCATGACAGACTCCTTCGCGCGCAGGACGGCGGCGGTCGTCTGCGTATAGACCTTCTTGGCGTCGCGGCTGGTGAGAATCTTCAGGCCCGCCGTGCCGAACAGCACGCCGCCCGCGAACAGACCCAGTTTACCCATATTGTTCATGATAAGTACCTCCTAGATAGTGTATATGTATTTGCATAGGTTTGATGCGCCCGGAGGGGCGCGTTATGTAGCATCGCCCGGACATCGCGGAGCGTCCGGTGACTCCGGCGCACAGCTGTCCCGCTCGATACCGCTGCGGTACGCATTGGGAGACACCCCGATCACGTCCCGGAATGCCTTGGCGAATTTGCTAGCATTATCATAGCCGAATTGTCCGGCAATATCAAGTACCGTTCGGTCGGTTTTTCGAAGAATTTCGGCCGCTCCGTGCATTTTCTGCGCCCGGAGGAAGGCCGCGGGAGTCATGCCGTACACGCCCTGAAAGCTGCTTTTGACCTGCGCGGCGGAGACACCGAACTTTTCCGCGAGCTCCGAGACCGTGACCTTCTGCTCCGTGCGTGCGAGGAGGTATTCGCTGATTCTGCGCGCCAGCTCCGTCTGCGTGCGCGTCAGGCCGCGTGAGGCGGACTGTCCGGCGGCGGGGGCGGGGAGTGTGCTCAGAAAGAGCAGCAGCTCGAGGATTTTCACCTTGAAGTAGCCCTTGCGGATCTCCTCGGGGACGCTGTAGAGCTCGGAGAAGACGTGCTCCGCGCGTGGCGAGGAGCGGGCGGCAAAGCCGCCGCCGTTGCAGCAGAACTTCTCAGCGAGCAGCCCCGGCCGCACCGTCACGTCCTCGAGAAAGCACGACAGACAGTCGGGCGCCCGCGCGGGGTCAATGTCGACGGTGATGCCGTGATAATGCCCGGTGGGAAAGCGATCCTCACCGGGCGATGCGTCCTTGAGCGTGACGGAGAGGTCGCCCGGCGCGAGGTAGAAGTAGTCCTCGCCGAGCTGGTACTCGATGCGTCCCTCGCGGCAGTGGTTGATTTCGATCAGCCCTGTCTCGGCGGCGCGGCCCATCTGACAGTACGACGCGTGGACGTCGTTATAGGTGATGGTGATGCCGGGGAAGACGGGGTAGCAGGTCTTGATGACCTCGCCGTCGCTGCTGCGCAGGCGGTAGACCGCGTGCTCCGCGTCGCGGTGCAGCACGGCGGTTTGCGCGCCGTAGAGCTGCTCCTCGCGCGCGGAGAGCGGTACGGGCTCACCCGCGCGGCGCGGACAGACGGGCGCGCTCACTTTTTCAGAAAGCCGGACAGGCCCTTTTTCTTCTCGTAGGGATGGGCGCTGACGGACTGCAGCTCATAGCCCGTGTCGTGGATGGCGGCGCGCAGCACCGTCTCGTCGAGCGGCTCCTCGGAGAGAACGACGGCCTTGCCCTTGCTGTGGGAGGACGTGACCTTTTTGACGGAGAACTTGCTGCGGATGACGTCATTGATGTGCGATTCGCACATGCCGCACATCATGCCGTCGATTTTCAGAATGGTTTCGATCATGGGAATGTATCTCCTTTCAAAATTTCAGGCCGTTTTTTCAGGCCAGCCGGCGGGACAGCTCCTCGAGCCGGTCGGGCACCTGAGCCAGAACGGCCAGCACCACCCGGCGGCAGGCGTCGCCGTCGAGGGCGAGGACGTCCTGCATGCGCGCGAAGAGAGGCTCGTAGCAGGTTTCATACAGTGCCGCGGCCTTCCGCCCGGCCTGCGTCAGATAGACGATGCCGTAGTGCTCCTTTTCCGCCAGCTGCATCTCGCAGAGGTTGCGGATCATCGCGTGCGCGCTGGGCTTGGACACATTCATTCTGGCGGCTACGTCGATACATCGGGCTCCCCGGCCGTCGCGGCAGAACTCCGAGAGAATCAGCAGATATCCGATTGCGGACGGAGTCAGCGGTTTCTCTTGATTAGGCATATCTAACCTCCCGGGAAAAGTGAGGGGGGAGACGCGTATGTCTCCGCGTCTCCCCCTTGCGCTCAATGCCCCTTATGGCATTCGCCGTGCATGGCGCAGTGTGCGCAGCCGGCGCCGCAGGAGGATTTACCCTGCTTCTTCTGCCGGATCAGGCTTCGGATGATGAGGATGACAATGGCAAGTAAAACGATACAAATCAAAATGGTGGAAAGATTGGTGCTGATCCATTGCAGCATGAAGAATCACTCCTTTTCAGGGACAGTATTTGGCAAAATCAGAGCTTTGCGGAGAGCTTGTCGGCCTCCTTGTAGGGCTTGACGAGCATGTAAACGATCAGAACCAGCAGCGCGATGGCGACGATCAGGCCCAGAACGTTGAGATTGCCGGTGAAGGCGCCGCCGAACTGGTTGATCATCAGGCCGATCACATACGCGAAGCCGCACTGATAGGCGATGGCGAACCAGGTCCACTTGTGGTTGTTCATCTCGCGCTTGATCGCGCCAATTGCCGCGAAGCAGGGGGCGCACAGCAGGTTGAAGACGAGGAAGCTGTAAGCCGTCACACCGGTGAAGGCAGCAGCGATGTTCTGGTAGACGGTGCCGTCGCCGCCGCCATAGAGGATGCCGAGCGTGCCGACGATGTTCTCCTTGGCGACAAGGCCGGTGATGGAGGCGACCGCCGCCTGCCAGTTGCCCCAGCCGAGGGGCTTGAAGATCCAGGCAATCGCGCCGCCGATGGTGGCGAGGATCGAAGCGTCGATCTCAGACTCGTCGAGCATGCGGAACGTGCCGTCGACCCAGCCGAAGTAGGTCGTGAACCAGACAAAGATCGTGGACAGCAGGATGATCGTGCCGGCCTTCTTGATGAAGGACCAGCCGCGCTCCCACATGGAGCGGAGCACGTTGCCCAGCGTCGGCCAGTGGTAGGCCGGCAGCTCCATGACGAACGGAGCCGGATCGCCGGAGAACATCTTGGTCTTCTTGAGCATGATGCCGGAGAGGATGATGGCAGCCATGCCGATGAAGTACGCGGAGGTGGAGACCCATGCGCTGCCGCCGAAGAGGGCGCCGGCGATCATGCCGATGAACGGCACCTTCGCGCCGCAGGGGATGAAGGTGGTGGTCATGATCGTCATGCGGCGATCACGCTCGTTTTCAATGGTACGGGAAGCCATAACGCCCGGCACGCCGCAGCCGACGCCGATGAGCATCGGGATGAAGGACTTGCCGCTCAGGCCGAACTTGCGGAAGATACGGTCGAGCACGAAGGCGATACGGGACATGTAGCCGCAGGCCTCGAGGAAGGCCAGCATCAGGAACAGGACCAGCATCTGCGGCACGAAGCCGAGCACCGCGCCGACACCGGCGACAATGCCGTCGAGGATCAGGCCGCTGAGCCAGTCGGCGCAGCCCGCCTTCTCCAGACCGTTGCCGATCAGGACCGGGATGCCCGGGACCCAGACGCCGTAGTCGGCCGGATCGGGCGCGTCAAAGCCGTTGGCTTCGAGGTAGGCGACCGCGTCGACATACGTCATGCTCACGGTGCTGTCCTCGTCGGCGTCATCGGGGATGGCGTCGTAGTAAGCGGTCATTTCGTTCTCGGCCAGGGTCTCCTCGTCCTCGACCATAACGGTCGCGGTGTCGGCGCTCGGCACGAAGTCCTTCATGTCCGCGAGGGTGGCGTCGGCGTCGAAGTCTTCGGCTTCGGTGTCGAGACCCAGGAACGCGTCGACCGCTTCGGTCGCGGCGGTGTATTCGTCGTTGGCGTCGTTATAGGCGCTCGAGCCGATGCCCAGCAGGTGCCAGCCGTCGCCGAACACGCCGTCATTGGCCCAGTCGGTCGCGGGCGCGCCGACGGCGACCATGGCGACCCAGTAGACGAGGAACATGACCACGGCGAAGATCGGCAGGCCCAGCCAGCGGTTGGTGACGATGCGGTCGATCTTATCGGACGTGGACTGCGTGGCCTTGGATTTCTTGCGGTAGCAGGCACGGATGACCTCCGCGATGTAGACATAGCGCTCGTTGGTGATGATGGACTCGGCGTCGTCGTCGAGCTCCTCCTCGGCGGCCTTGATGTCCGCCTCGATGTGCTGGTGCACATCCTCGGGGATGTGGAGCTTGGCAAGCACCTTGTCGTCGCGTTCAAAGATCTTGATGGCGTACCAGCGCTGCTGCTCTTCCGGCAGTGTGTGCACGGCCGCCTCTTCGATGTGGGCGATCGCGTGCTCGACCGGGCCGGAGAACGTGTGCATCGGCACGGTCTTGGTGGACTTGGCGGCGTCGATGGCGGCCTCTGCCGCGGCCATGATGCCGTCGCCCTTCAGGGCCGAGATCTCAACGACCTTGCAGCCGAGCTGCTGCGAGAGCTGGTTGATGTTGATCTGGTCGCCGCTCTTGCGCACGATGTCCATCATGTTCACGGCCATGACCACCGGGATGCCCAGTTCGGTCAGCTGCGTGGTCAGGTACAGGTTGCGCTCGAGGTTCGTGCCGTCCACGATGTTGAGGATGGCGTCCGGGCGCTCATCGATCAGATAGTTACGGGCGACGACCTCTTCGAGCGTGTACGGGCTGAGCGAGTAGATGCCGGGAAGGTCCATGATGACAACGTCGTCATGCTTTTTCAGGCGGCCTTCCTTTTTCTCGACCGTGACGCCCGGCCAGTTGCCCACAAACTGATTGGAGCCGGTCAGCGCATTGAACAGCGTCGTCTTGCCGCAGTTCGGGTTGCCGGCTAAGGCAATCTTGATTTGCTTTTCCATTCGGATGCTCCTTTGCGATATTCTCCTCTGCTGATGGGGGATCCTACCTTATGTAATCAATATTTTTTGCTTACAAATGTTTACGCCTGAATTTCGATCATCTCGGCGTCGGCCTTGCGCAGGCTCAGCTCATAGCCGCGGACCGTGACTTCCACCGGATCACCGAGCGGCGCGACCTTGCGCACATACACTTCGGTGCCCTTCGTGATGCCCATGTCCATGATGCGGCGCTTGATGGCGCCCTCACCATGCAGCTTCACCACCTTGACCGTTTCGCCGATCTTGGCTTCTCGCAGCGTTTTCATCGTGCTTCCTCCCTTAAATCATGATTTTGCGTGCCATTTCATCGCTGATGGCAACGCGGGATTCTTTGACCTTCACGATCAGGTTCCCGCCGATCGCCGATACGACCATGGCCGTCCCGCCGGGGACGAAACCCAGATCGGCCAAATGCTTTCTGGTCTCCGGGTTCCCGCCGACTTTCAGAATCAGTGTCTCCTCGCCGACGTTGGCGAGATTCAGCGGCATCATAGATATCCCTCCACTGGTAAATGGTTAGAGCGTGCTAACCCTGGATGAAAAAAGAACGGTTATATTTGTTTAACATAAGTTAAACTTCCTTAACCTTGCTAAAGTTTAATCTATCTAACAGCGCGTGTCAAGGGGTATTTGTAAAAATTTTTGCATTGCTTGCATTTTTGGTTAAGGTGTGCTAACCTAGAAGCAATTTTACGAAAAGGTTGGTGGAATCCGCTATGCAGATCTTGAGAGCCGCGGAGGACTATCTGGAGGCAATGCTGATGATGCAGCAGAAGCACGGATACATTCGCTCGATCGACATCGCGGAGCACCTCGGTGTCACGAAGCCGAGCGTGACCTACACGACCAAGCGTCTGCGCGAAAACGGCTACATCACCATGGACCGTGACGGGTTCATCACGCTCACGCCGAGCGGGATGGACATCGCCTCGCGTATGCTCGACCGGCACCACACGCTGACCAAGTTTCTCATGGAGCTCGGCGTGGACGCCAAGACCGCCGAGGAGGACGCCTGCAAGATGGAGCACGACATCAGCGAGCAGACGTACACGGCGCTCTGCCGCCACGCCATCGGCAAGCTCGGCATCCTCGGGGAGGACGACGCGGGCCTCGGCGAAACGGCCGGGACCGGCGAGAATTGAAACCGCATCCGGACATGTCCGCCCGCGGCAGCCAGCGCTGCCGCGGGCGGTTTTCTTCTGCGCGGCGGGCATTGACGCGGCGGCGCGGATTTGCTATGCTGAAAAAGAGAAAATACCCCCTTGACTCTGACACGGTGAGAGGGCTTATGCTGTGCGTGAGCTCAAAAAAATACGACCGGCACGGAGGTACCGCCATGCTGAAAATCGGTGAATTTTCAAAACTGTCCAGAGTCAGCGTTCGTATGCTGCGCCACTATGATGAGGTGGGGCTGCTCGCCCCGTCGGAGGTCGATCCCATGACCGGCTACCGCTACTACAGCGAGCGGCAGCTCATCACCGCCGGACGCATCGCCGCGCTGCGCGCGCTCGGCTTCGGCCTGAGCGAGACGCGCGAGCTGCTGCGCCTGTACGACGACCGCGCGGCGCTCGATGTGCGTCTGGCCGCGCAGCGCACCCGGCTGGAGGCGCTCGCCGCCGACACAGCGCAGAAACTGCGGCTTCTGGACACAGCCCGTGAGCGGCTGAGAAAGGAAGCAGACATGAACTACAATGTGACCATCAGGACCCTGCCCGAGCGTTACGCCGCGTGCGTGCGCATGACCATCCCCTGCTACGACGCCGAGGGCATGGTGTGGGACGTGCTGTGCCGCGAGACCGACCACATGCACCTCGTGCCCGACGACCCGTGCTATTGCAGCGTGACGTTCCTCGACGAGGAATATAAGGAGCGCGACGTGCTCATTGAGGCGAGCAAGACCGTCCGCGGCCGCTACCCCGACACGGAGCACGTCCGGTTCCGGACGCTGCCGCCCGTCACGTATGCCGGCTGCGTGTACCGCGGCAGCTACGCGCAGATTAGCGACGTGATCGCGGCCGTCGCGGCGTGGGTCGCGGCCAACGGCTACGAGAGCGCGGGGCCGATGTTCAACATCTACCACGTCAGCCCGCACGAGACGCAAAACCCTAACGAATTTGTGACCGAGGTGTGTTTCCCGGTGCGGGAGGCATAACCCCATTCTTCCGGAGGTGCAGCCCATGCTCCAGACCCGCAGACCGGCCCTGAGCGGCAACGCGCTCAAGGGCATCGCCATCCTCGCCATGACGCTCGACCACCTCACGTGGACACTCTGGCCCGGCTACGCCGCCGACTGGTGGGTGCTTGTGTGCCACCTGCTCGGCCGCGTGACGGCGCCGATCATGTGGTTTTTCATCGTCGAGGGCTACCACTACACGCACGATGTGAAAAAGTACGCGGCGCGCCTGTTCGCGCTCGCGTTCATCTCGCACTTTGCGTATGATTTCTGCTTCGGCATCCCGTTTGTGCCGCTGTCCACCGGGCCGTTTAACCAGACGGGCGTCGTGTGGTCGCTCGCGTGGGGCCTCGTGCTGCTTGTCATCCACGATGACGCGCGGCTGAAAGGCTGGATCAAGATCGTGCTGACGTTTGGGATCTGCGCCATCACCTTCCCGTCGGACTGGAGCTGCGTGGCCGCGATGGCGATCCTGTTCATGGGACAGGCACGCGGAGACTTCCGAAAGCAGATGTGCTGGCTCATGGTGTGGTCGGCCGTGTACGCGCTCGTGTATTTCTTCTTTATAGATAAGGTATATGCGCTCGTGCAGCTCGGCACGTGCCTCGCCATCCCGCTGCTGCGGTGCTATGACGGCACGCGGGGCCGCTGGCGGGGCATGGGCAAGCTCTTTTACGTCTATTATCCCGCGCACCTCGCGCTCATCGGCGTGCTGCGTATTCTGCTCTGGGGCGCGGGCGCAAGCACGGCCGCCGGCAGCTTCTGACGGCAATGTGCACAACGGCATCCGCCCGGACGGGGGGAAAACTTCGTCCGGGCGTTTTTGTGCCGGTGGTGGTATTCCACCGGGGTTCGTGGTAAAATGCTGTGCAATGTGAGACAAAGGAGGCGGCGCGCATGCGCTACCAGTGCCTGGTGCTCGACCACGACGACACCGTCGTCAACAGCACCGCGACCATCAATTACCCGGCCTTCGTGCAGACGCTGCAAAAGCTGCGGCCGGACGTACACATGACGCTCGACGACTTTTTTTCCTACTCGTTCGAGCCGGGCTTCGGCGCCCTGTGCAGCGACATTCTGGGCTTTTCCGACGCGGAAATGGACATCCAGTACCAGACGTGGCTGGACTATGTGCGCACGCACGTGCCCGACACGTTCCCCGGCATGCATGACCTGCTGCACCGGTTTCGCGCTGCGGGCGGGCACATCTGCGTCGTGAGCCACTCCGTGCCGGAAAACATCCTGCGCGACTACCGCGCGCACGACTTGCCCGCGCCGGAGCGCATCTACGGCTGGGATTCAGACCCTGAGCGGCGCAAGCCCGCGCCGTGGCCCATTTACCAGATCGAGCGCGAGCTCGGCCTGCGGCCGGAGCAGCTCGTGGTCATCGACGATCTCAAGCCCGGCAAGGACATGGCCGATCGCGCGGGCGTGGACTTCATCGCGGCGGGGTGGACGCACACCGTGCCGCACATCATCGAAACGATGCAGCGCATCTGCCCGCACTACTGCCGCACGGTGGCGGAGCTGGCCGCGCTGCTGCTGGACGAAACGGAGGCATAACGATGGATAAAATCATGCGCACGGCGACCCTCGCCGACCTCGACGCCGTGGCGGCGGTGGAGGCGGCGTGCTTCCCGGCGGCGGAGGCCGCGACGCGGGAGGAGCTCGCAGACCGTCTGACGCACTACGGCGACCACTTCTGGCTGATGTTTGACGGCGGCACGCTCATCGCGTTCGTGGACGGCATGGTCACCGACCGCGCCGACCTCACGGACGACCTCTACGCCGACGCGTCATTGCACGACGCGCACGGCGCGTGGCAGATGATCTTCGGCGTAAACACGCTGCCCGACTACCGCCGGCACGGCTACGCGGGGCAGCTCATCGAGCGCGCCATCGCCGATGCGCGCGCGCAGGGCCGCCGCGGCCTCGTGCTCACGTGCAAGGATCGGCTCGTGCACTACTACGCGAAGTTCGGCTTCGTGAGCGAGGGCGTGTCGGAATCTACCCACGGCGGCGTCGTCTGGTATCAGATGCGCCTGACGTTCTGAACATTTCCCGCCCCGGCGCGAAAAAAATCCGCGCCGGGGCAAACAACACCTTGACTCTACAACCGTTGTAGAGTTTAGAATGACGGTATTCCACGCAAAGGGGCAAGCACCATGGAGAAAAATCTCACGACCGGCAGCGTCTTTGGCAACATCGTGCGCTTTTCACTGCCGTATCTGCTCTCGTACTTCCTGCAGACGCTCTACGGCATGGCCGACCTGTTCATCATCGGCCGGTATGAGGGCGTGGCGAGCACGACGGCCGTGGCCATCGGCAGTCAGGTCATGCACATGCTCACGGTCATGATCGTCGGCCTTGCCATGGGCGCGACGGTCACGATCGGGCAGGCCGTCGGCGCGCGCGACCGCCGGGGCGCGGCCGGCTACATCGGCAACACGTCGACGCTGTTTCTGGCGCTGAGCGTCGTGCTGACGGGGCTGCTGCTTGCGCTCGCGCGGCCGATCGCGGCGGTCATGTCCACGCCGGCCGAGGCCGTGCCCGGAACGGTCGCCTATCTGCGCATCTGCTTTCTCGGCGTGCCGCTGATCACGGCGTACAACATCATCGCGTCCATCTTCCGCGGCCTGGGCGACTCGAAGCGCCCGATGTATTTCATCGCCATCGCGTGCGCGGCGAACATCGCGCTCGACTATCTGTTCATGGGCGCGCTGCACATGGGCCCGGCGGGCGCCGCGCTCGGCACCACGCTCGCGCAGGCGGTCAGCGTTGTCGTGTCGCTGCTCGTCATTCACCGCGAGCGCGACGGCATCGCCCTCACGCGGGGTGATTTTCGCCCGCAGCGGGCGGTCATGGGCCGCATTCTGCGCATCGGCGTGCCGGTCGCACTGCAGGACGGACTGATCCAGATCGCGTTTTTGTTCATCACCGTCATCGCCAACCGCCGCGGCCTCACGGACGCCGCCGCCGTCGGCATCGTGGAGAAGATCATCAGCTTTCTGTTCCTCGTGCCGTCGTCCATGCTCTCGACGGTGTCGGCCCTCGGCGCGCAATGCATCGGCGCGGGCAAGCCCCGCCGCGCGCTGCAGACGCTGTGGTACGCCATCGCTATCGCGTTTGGCTTCGGCATCCTCATCTCGGTCATCATCCAGTTCGTGGCCGAGCCGGTCGTGGGGCTGTTCACGGACAGCGCGGCCGTCGCCGCCGCGGGCGGGCAGTACCTGCGCGGGTATATTTTCGACTGCTGCCTCGCCGGGCTGCACTTTTGCTTCAGTGGGTATTTCTGCGCCATCGGCCGCTCGGAGCTGTCGTTCCTGCACAACATCACGGCCGTCGTGCTCGTGCGCGTGCCGGGCGCGTATCTGACGAGCAAGTGGTTTCCCACGACGCTGCTGCCCATGGGCCTGGCCACGGCGGCGGGCTCACTGCTGTCGGTCATCATCTGCGTGATCGCGTTTCTGGTGCTGCGGCGTCACGGCCGGCTCGTGCCGGAGGAGGGGTGACATGGCGCGCACACAGGAGCTCTTTTCCATCGGCGACGTGGCGCAGCTGTTTCACCTGAGCGTGAGCAGCCTGCGCCACTATGAGACCATCGGCCTGCTCACGCCGGAATACACCGACCCCGCGACCGGCTACCGCTACTACGGGCCGCGGCAGTTCGAGGTGCTCAATACCATCCGCTATCTGCGCGCGCTGGACATGCCGCTCGGGCAGATCCGCGCCTTTCTGCGCAACCGCGACGTCGGGCGCATCGAGCAGCTGCTGCGCGAGCAGAAGGCCGCCGTCGTGCGCAAGCAGGCGGAGCTTCAGCGCGTCGAGCGCAAGATCGACAACCGTCTGCGTCAGCTGCACGCCGCGCAGACGGCGGAGCTCGATACCATCCGCCTCGTGCGCAGCCCCGCGTGCCGCGTCGTGTGGATGTCCGGCGCGCTCGAGCTGCACAGCTTTCTCGACATGGAGCCGTCCATCCGCATGCTTGAGCGCTCGCAGGCGGAGGCCGTGGTCTTCCTCGGCAAGGTGGGCGTGGGCCTCTCGGCCGAGCGGCTGCTGGCCGGGCAGTTCGCGCCGTATGACCGCGCGTTTCTCGTGCTCGATGACGAGGACGCCTTTGACGGCGACGTGACCGTCCTGCCCGAGACGACATGCGCCGCCGTGTGCTTTCGCGGCAGCCACCCCGAGGCCCCGGCGCAGTATGCGCGCCTGATGGACTACCTGCGCGCGCACGCGCTCGCTCCGGCGGACTTCTCGCGCGAGATCACGATGATCGACTACGGTCTGACCAGCGACCCGGAAAAATTTGTGACTGAGATCCGCATCCCCGTCCGGGCCGCGGAGTGAATGTATATGCAAAGCCCCTCAGATCCATTCGGATCTGAGGGGCTGTTCATTTGGTTGATTACTTCTTTACGTTCTTGCAAAACTCCATCAGGATCGTCGCGACCTGTTCGCGCGTCGCGCTGCCCTGCGGCTCAAGATAAGTCTGGCCGCCGTTGCTCGCACCGGAGATCAGGCCGAGGGCCACGGCATCCGCCAGCGCGTCCTTCGCCCAGCCGGACACGCTGCCCGCATCCGGGAAGACGCTCAGATCGGCGGGCGTCCACGTGCGCTCGAGCTTGAGCACACGTGTCATGTATTCCATGAGGATGACGGCGATCTGCTCGCGCGTCACCGGCAGGTCGGGCGCAAACGTCGTGGCAGACGTACCGGAGACGACCCCGGTCTGGTACGCCCAGAGGACTGCGTCCTTGTACCAGTTTTGCGTCAGGTCGGTAAACGGCATGGTTCCGGAAACTTTCGGCTCGCCCTCGAGATTATAGAGGATCTGCACGATCTGTGCGCGCGTCGTTGTCATCTTCGGCGCGAACCGGCCGCTGCCGACGCCGGACATCAGGCCGCTGGCAACGCAGTAGTCGATTCCGGCGTGCGCCCAGTTGCCCTCGCCCGGTACATCCGTGAACCCGGCGCTCGGACAGCTGCCGGCCGGAATGGTCTCCGTTTTCGTCGCGCTGCAGCGCGTGCAGGTGAAGGTCTTGATGCCGGCCTCTGTTGCAGTCGGCTCCTTTGTCACTTTGCCGTTGTCCCATGCGTGACCCAGAGCGTCCACGTAAGTGTCCACGTAGCTATCGCCGCAGGCGCAGGTGTGCGTCGTATAGCCCTTGGCCGTGCAGGTCGGCGCCGTGACAACAGCTTTGTAGCTGTGTTCGTGTGACAGAGCCGGAATGACTTCCGTCTTCGTCTCGCTGCAGCGGGTGCAGGTAAAGGTCTTGGTGCCGGTCTCGGTCTCGGTCGGCTCCTTCGTCACCGTGCCGCCGTCCCATGCGTGGCCGAGCGCGTCCGTGTAAGTGTCCACATAACTGTCGCCGCAGGAGCAGGTGTGCGTCGTGTAGCCCTTTTCCGTGCAGGTCGGCGCGGTCACAACAGCAGTGTAACTGTGCTCATGCGCCTCGACGCATTTGAAAGTTGCATAGGAGCTTGAACTATAGTTGGCATACTTTGTGTTGCGTGACTCTACTGTCACATTGCAATGCAATTCGCGTCTTTTTATTGTCACTGAAACACTTGTGTCGGTCGTATAAATAACTTTTTTGGATCCGCCGCCCTCTACAGTCACACGGTATTCTCGCTGATCATATTTTCCCTGAAGTGGGCTCGCCGTCCAACTGATTTTAACTTCCTCGCCCACAGTGACCACTTCCGGAACCGTGATCTCCACTTTGGGAGGCTTGGGCGGCTGCTGATAGTTCTCCACGGTGTAGATGTTAAACAACTGCGCATTGCCGTTGCTGTCATGAGGTCCCCAGTTTGCATACAGCTGGAGCTGCGTGCCGGGAGTCGCATAACCGCCTGTGCAGTCCACCACAAGCCAATTGCCGGACGCGACCGAGTCCTTCGCCACCAGCTTGCAGAGGCCATTGTAGTAAGCAACATACCAATAGCACCTCGAGGTCAGCTTGTCACTTGTCGTGATTTTCGCCTGCGATGCGCAATTTCCCTCGTAGCAGAGGTAGTCATTGCTGTATGCATTCTGGATCACATAGCTATTGTCAAAACCCATGTGGGTAAATAACCAGATCACATTCGGGTCAGACGAGCCAGAGTTTACGATTTTCACATCCCGCTTGGCGTTTTGGTCATAGCACGTTCCGGTGGGCACCCATTTGTCCGCGCGGATGATATAACGGTAGATGTTTGTGCCGATGTTGATAAAGTCCGGCTTAAATACCGCGCTGCCAAAGTCCGGGCGGATGACGCCCCAATACGGATTGTCAAAGCCGTTGTATCTGATGTTTGTAACGCGGACGACTTTGCGCTGACCGGCAAAGTTCTGATGCCAGGTGATGGAATCCGATTCATAGATCGCGACATGGCCATACGGGTTTGCACCGTTGCCGCTGTAGACCAGAATGTCGCCCTTCTGCGGCTGAGCGTTTTGTAGTCTTTGCCAGCCGGCGGGGAGCTGATTCCACGAATAATCCACGCCATTGCCGCCCGGAGACGTCTGGCCGAGGTACGAGTAGTAAGCTTTGATCAGCGCCACGCACTCGCCACTGCCGACGGGTTGCCCGTTCAGGCTTCTGACCCAGTTGATCGCATCGTCCGCTGTTTTGCCGTTGGTCGAGGCAAAGGCCGCCGTCGGCAGCAGGCAGGCGACCATGATCACAGCGAGGATGAGACAAAGAACACGTTTTTTCATACGTCATCTTCTTTCTGTAAAATCTATCTCTTTACGGATGCACCTTTGCGCAGGTGCACTTTCTCTATGGCAAGTATATACACACAAATTTAATTGGTCAAGAAATTTTAATAAATCAATGTGAGACAATATGACGAATTTTCAGGCGTTGCTCGCGTCCGGCTTTCATATTTGTGTACAAGACAGCGCCCCGCTTGCGGGAAGCGGGGCGCTGTCTTATGCAACCTACATTATTTACTGCGCGTCCTGCGCATCGGCCTTGACCTCGATGACCTTGATCTGCGGCGCGGTGTAGTCCGTCTCTTTGACGATCGTATCCGTGATCGTGGCGACCTGCGCCGTGCTCAGCCCGTCGGCCGGCGCGGGCACGGCCACCGTGATGCCCTCATCCGTGATATAGACCACGCACTCGGAAAAATCCTTGGCCAGCAGGAGATTTTCGATCTGCGTCTCGGTCATGGAATCGCTCGCCATGGCAGAGATGGCGCTCATGGCGCTGTCGATCGTTGCCTGTGAAGCACCCTCGGCCGTCGAGGCCGATTTGAGCAGCGACAGTGCCTCGTCGCGCGACTGCTGGCGCGTCAGACGCGCCTTGGCGAAGTAATCATCCGACGCCGGTGCCGACGCTGCGGCCGCGTCCTCCTCCGCCTTGACCGCCGCCGTGGCGGCATCCTCGGCAGCGGCCATTTCGGCGTCCGCTTTCCCCCACTGGGTGTTGTACGACCAGTTAAAGTAGATCGCGGCGCAGACAAACAGCAGCACCACAATGATCGCAATGTTTCGTTTGGTTTTTTTCATAGTCGCCCTCCCGTTATTTAGATTGCGAATCCGGCTGCTTTCTGAGCACGGAAATGTGGTCCGTACTCAAGCCGGTAAACTGTGCCACTGCCTGCGTGACGGCAAGCTGCACCTGCGGCGAGTCTGCCCCGTCGCAGACGACGACTGCGCCGAGGTACTGCGGGCTGACCGTCTTGAGCTCCACCGCCTCCTGTGCCCCGCCGCCGGCGGAGATGATGGTCGGCTCTCCCGAATCATCCGTCGCCAGCTCCCGCTCGGCCGAGCAGCGGTAGGACAGCAGCACCTGCACTTGTCCGGCGCCGTTGATCTGCTGCAGCAGCTGCGTAAGGCGTTGCTCCTCGGCCTGGATCGTCTGCGTCTGGGTCTGTTCGGAAACGGGCGATGCCTGTGCCGTCTTGACCTTTGTCTTGCTGCCGGTCGGCAGCAGGAGCAGGATCAGCCCCACGAGCAGAATGATGAGAACGTATTTGTACTTGGCAGCGAAAGCGCTGAGTTTTCGTGTGTTCATGATGTGCTGCTCCATTCCTGCCGCGCGCGCGGAATCCCGAGGTCGGCCTCGATAATCTGCGCCAGGCGGCTGTTTTCTGCCGCCGGGCCGGATGTGACCAGCCGGACGGACTGCGGATACCAGTAACCGTCGGTGCTCCACTGCAGTGTGACCTGCGCATCGTCGAGCGCGGCGCCGCACTGCGCGGCTTTGTCCAATATATATGTACGCATTTCCGATTCTATGACCGTGCGCTGCAAGCGCTCGCTGCTGTCGGACACCGCGCCGTCCGTCGATACCGAGACGTAATTCTTCTGCAGCGCGGCAGCATAAGCGTCATAATCGAACGTCACCAGCGGTGAAAACAGAAGACACGTCAGGGCAACGCCGCCGGCCAGCTTCGTGACGCGCCGCAGGCTCTCCGACGTTGGAAACAGCGACGCCAGCGCCGTCAGCAGCGCCACGCCCGCCAGACTGAGCAGCCAGGCACGCAGAGACTCCATCATCCCGTCACCGCCTTCATACTCGACACGATCGAGAGAAACAAAATGAGTGACGCCACGCCGACCATCCCCAGCAGGAAGCCATACACATCCGCAAAACCATCGATCAGCCGCCCGATGCGCTTGTCCGCGAAGGACTCGGCGATACCGGCCGCGAGCTTGTATAGGACATAGTGCACGGCGAGCTGCAGATACGGCGTGACGCACACGGCAGCGACACTGACGACGCCGACGATGCCAATGCCGCTGCGCAGGATCGCGGCGCTGGAGGTGACCGTGGACGCCGCATCGGCCACAATGCTGCCGACGACCGGGAGCGCAGCGGAGACGGCCGTCTTGACCGCCTTGGCCGCGGCCGCATCCGCCGAACCGGTGAGAATCCCCGTCAGCGACAGGTAGAGCGTGAACATGCTTGCAAAGCCGATGAGCAGCAGCCGGAATGCCTTGCGCAGCAGGCCGCTGAGGGATGCGAGCACGTCGTTTTCGAGCGTCGTGCCGCAGATGACCGTACCCGCGTACAAATAAAGAAGTGGCAGGAGCACTGCCGTCTCGGCGGACAGGAGCACGTCCAGAAACAATGACGTCGCCGCATATTTTGCTGCCGCCGACGTCGCTGCGCCGCTTGCCGCCGCAGCGGCGCACATGCTCGGCAGCAGGATCTTGGAAAAATCGCGCAATGTGGCAAGCGCCTCGCTGCCTGCGGTGATGCACGAGGTCACGTGGGTGACGCTCAGCGCGGCGACCGCCACCGTGCCGGCCATCTGCGTGACTTTTACGCAGGCCCCGTTCGCTGAGAGCGAGGCGCAAAGCGCCGACAAAAACACGATAGCCAGCAGCAGCGCCGCATTGTGCGCCGCCGACGCAACGGCTCCCCCGCCCTCGCGCAGCACATAGACCCACAGTTTTGCGAGCAGGGACTGCGGCTGCGCGGCATCCGCAACGGACAGCGCGCCAAAGGCATCGTATGCCGGCTGCGGGAGCGCGGATTCCAGCGACGCCGTGCCGAAATCCTTCGCCTGCTCGGCCGCAACATCGTAGGCAAACGCCCCCGGCGTGCACACCGCCAACAACAACAGCACGGCCAGAAGCACAAGCAGCCGCTTTTTCATAGGCATTCTCCGATCATGGTCAAAAACGTGCGCATCAGCGGCAGCGCGGCATACAGCGCGGCCGCCACACCCACAAGCTGCACCGCGCAGGCGCCGGCAGCCTGTCCGGCGTCTTTGCAGAGGCTCTCCCCGATCATTGTCAGGATGCTGATGGTCATGCACTTGAGCAGCGGGCCGGTGTAGACGCCGGACAGGCCGCTGACCGCGATCGCATCGTGGAAAAACGCCGCCAGCGGCTCCAGCAGACCGATGCACAAAAACAGCGCCAGCAGCGCCGCGGCGATGCTTAACAGGAGCGACATACCCGGCACGGTCTTGTAGACCGTGGCGGCGGCAGCGGCGGCAATGACCACGATGATGATCGCCTGAAAGACCGGCTCCATCACAAGGAAAACAGGCTCTTGATCAGGTCAAACAGTTCGCTGATCTTCTGGATCACCAGCACCAGCACCACGACGAGACCGGCAATGGTCGTCATGAGTGCCTGCTCGTCGCGCCCGGCGCGCGAGAGCAGAATATTGAGCACGGCGACCAGGATACCGATCGCCGCGATCTTAAAGACAAGGTCAACGTCCATAAGTGCCTCCTGTGGAATCAAAACAGAGCCACGGCGGCGAGCAGACCGAGCGTCGCACCGAGGCCGCAAAACAGTTTTCCGCGCCGCACCGTGTCCGCCTGCATCTGTGCTGCGGCAGCCTGCAGCGTCTCTATGCAGGCATCCAGTGCAGTGCGCTGAAGCTGCGCGTCATACTTTCCGAGCTGTTCGCCCAGCGTCAGCAGTGCCGCACGTACATCGGGCGCAAGCATGTCCAGCGCCTGAAACGCAGCCGACCAGCTCTCGGAAAACGGCCGGTCTCCGTCCGTGATGCTGTCTGCGAGCGCAGTATACTGTGCGCTCAGCGGCTCCGGTGCGCTCGCTGCCAGATGGCGCAGCGCCTCCGGCAACGGCAGCAGACGGCCGACGATATCGCTGCGCAGCAGATTCAGGCTGTCGATCACTGCCGTGAGCAGGCGCAGCCGCAGCCGCAGCTCCTGCCGCAGTGCGAACCCGGCGGCCGTGCTGCCCAGAAACAGCAGCGCCGCCCCCAGCCAGTGCAGCCATGTCATGTCAGGTCCTCAACGGTATAGACGCGCTCGCCGCCGCTGCGCGTGATGCACACGGCGCGGCGGAAAATATGCTCGTCCAGCAGCGCACGATACAGCGCCCGGTGCCGCAGCGCCGCGACGCTCTGTGCATGCGCCGTCGCCAGCAGCGCAACGCCGCAGCCGGCGGCGATGCGAATGGCCTCGATGTCTTCCGGCGCGCTGATCTCGTCAAACGCCAGCACATCCGGCCGCATGGCACGCAGGAGCATCATGCAGCAGGCCGCCTTCTGCCCGCCGGTCATCACGTCCGTATTCGCCCCGACGTCAAACTGCGGCGCGCGGTTCTGCACGGCCGCGATCTCGCCGCGCTCGTCCATGAGCGAGATGCGCGTGCCCAGATCGGACAGGCGGCGCACGCACTCGCGCAGCAGCGTCGTCTTCCCGTTACCGGGCGGCGAGAGGATGAGCGTGCTGCAAAATCCGTCCTTGCGCAGCTGCGGCAAAAGCGCATCGGCACAGCCGGGCACCGCGTGCGGGATCCGCACGGACACGGAGCTCAGCTGCCGGATGCCGTCGATCTGCCCGGCGGCCTGTCCGTAGGCGCAGCCGCAAAGTCCGACCCGGCAGCCGCCGGCCGTCTGTAAGTACCCCTGCCGGATCTGCTCTCCGGCCGCATAGACGGACGCCCCCGTCGCGCGCTCGAGCAGATAGTCCAGATCGCCTGCCAGGATGGCGCGGCATTCCGCGGGGTACACGTGCGCCTGCGTCAGCAGCACGGGCACCTGCCCGATGCGGCAGCAGATCTCCTCCACGAGTTCCTGCCGGTCGCGCTGCGTGTGCGCGATGGCCTGTCCCAGCGCCGGCGGGAACAGCGCCAGCGCCTGATTTGTGAAGATCATGGTGGTCCCTCCTCTTTTGTTCTGCCACATCCTATGCACGCACTGTGCGCGGCAGAACAAAAAAGAGACAGCCGATTGGCTGTCTCTTAGCTGATATATGAACGGATTACAGTTTGCGGCACTCGAGGTAATAGCGCTTGTCCGCGCCGAGGCCGATGGAAAAGCTCTTTTTCGGGAACGGGCCGGAACGGAGCACGGAGGTGAAGAGCTCCGTCTTGTCCATGCGCGGCATGAGGATGCCGCAGCAGCCGTCGCCGGCCGCGAGGTCGAGCGCTTCGTCGTCGCCGTGGATGTAATCGACCGTGCCGCCGTTTTCCGTGAGATAGGCCGCGCAGAACGTGTCCATCGCAGCGATGGCTTCGCCGAGCGACGCACCCTTGGCGAGAATGTCCCGGCGCTGATTCCCGGCAATCAGGGAGATCGCATAGCCGCTGCCGTCCACGGATGCCAGCGCCGCTTCCGCTGCCTGCATCCATTTGGACGCATCGGTCCCGAAAAGTACGCGGTGGATGGGCTCAAACGTCACAGCAGGGCTGTGCAGGTTCACGAGCTCGACGAGCGCATAGCGCGCAGGATCAACCGCTGCCTGCTCGGGCGTGAGCGACTGTTTCTTCTCCAGCCAGCACAGACGGGCCGCCGCCAGACTGTGGTTGCCGTCAGCGATGGCAAAGCGCATGGGGTGCGCGCTGTCCATGCCGACGCCGGTCGCGCACAGGCGCGCGGCAAGCGCATCCGCATCCGCGCCCGCAACGCGCAGGCCACGAACATGACCTCCGCCGGACATGAGATCGAAATCATACAGTGTTTCGCTGGCAGCTGCCTGCGCGTCCCGGAAGATCGTATCGTCCGGATCGCTGTAAAACACCATGATGTGCGGCATCTCCAGCGCCGCCGCCGCGCGGATGCGCACACGTGCGGGCAGACGCGAGGCGACCGTGCCCTCCGTGGCGCGGATGGGCGTGACAGAATCCGGTGCGTAATCATACGCCTCCAGATCGAGCGCGCCGACAATGCCGCAGCGCACGGCGCCGCCCGGCAGCGTGCGCTGCACGAGCACGAGACTGTGCGGCACGGTGCGGAACACGCCGTCGTCGAGGTAACGGTGCATGGTTTGCTGGATCTCGCGCGTTGCCGCAGCCTCATCGCACTTGCCGAGGTAAAACTCCGGCAGCATCAGCCGCAGCGTGGACGGTGCGTCGCCGACGGTGTCCTGCACCGTCTGCCAATAGCCGGCGTCCGCCGTGAACTGGTCACAGGCGATGACGCTCCAGCGCCGCATATCCGCATGCGCCGGCAATAGAATGTCCGTTGGAGTAAAAAACAGGTTCCGGTTCATTCCTGGCTCCACTTCTCTGCTCTGCCGACGGCGCGCAGCCAGTTATCGTGATACTGCTTTGCCTGTTCGGCATCCATTTCGGGTTTGAAAATACGGTCAGACTGACGCAGGAGCGCAATGTCGTCCACGTTCTCCCAGACGCCGCAGGCAAGACCTGCGAGGAACGCCGCGCCGAACGCCGTCGTCTCGACCAGCTTCGGCCGGTCGATCGGCACGCGCAGCATATCCGCCTGGAACTGCATCAGGAACGAACTGACGGACGCGCCGCCGTCCACACGCAGGACGGAGATCGGGCTCTCGGCGTCGACCTGCATGGCATCAAGCAGGTCTTTGACCTGATAGGCGATGCCCTCGAGCGTAGCACGGGCAATATGCGCCTTGTTGCTGCCGCGCGTCAGGCCGACGATCGCACCGCGGGCGTACATATCCCAGCGCGGCGCGCCAAGACCGGTGAACGCGGACACGAGGTACACACCGCCGTTATCCGGCACGCTCTCGGCCAGAATGTCGCACTCGTGCGCCGTACCGATCAGACCGAGCTCGTCGCGCAGCCACTGGATGGAACTGCCAGCATTGAACACACTGCCCTCGAGCGCATAGGTCGTCTTGCCGTTGACTGACCACGCAACGCTCGTGACCAGACCGCTGACGCTGCGCACGGATTTGCTGCCGGTGTTCATGAGCGTGAAGCAGCCGGTGCCGTACGTATTTTTCGCCTGGCCCGGCACAATGCACGCCTGACCCAGCAGGGCGGCCGCCTGGTCGCCGGCGCTGCCGCAGACCGGGATGCCCTCAAGCGTCTCGAGCCCCGGCAGGCCCGCCGCCACCTGTCCATACACCATGGACGACGGCACCGGCACCGGCAGCATGCTCATCGGGATGCCGAGGCGCGCGCACAGCTCCTCGTCCCAGCAGAGGTTATCAATGTCAAACAGCATCGTGCGTGAACAGTTGGAGTAATCCGACACGTGGGCACGGCCGCCGGTCAGATTCCAGATCAGCCACGAATCCACATTACCAAACAGCAGCTCGCCGCGCTCGGCACGCTCGCGCGCACCGGGGACGTTATCGAGGATCCACTTGATCTTTGTGCCGGAGAAATAGGCGTCGATGAGCAGGCCGGTCTTTTCCTTCACATACGGGCCGAGACCGTCCGCCGTGAGCTGGTCGCAGATGGGCGCCGTGCGGCGGCACTGCCAGACGATCGCATTATAGACGGGCTTACCGGTGTTCTTGTCCCAGACGATCGTCGTCTCGCGCTGGTTCGTGATGCCGATGCCGGCGATGTCCGTCGGCGACAGGCCGCTCTTTTCAAACGCCTCGCTCATGGCAAGCATCTGGCTCTCAAGGATGACCATCGGGTCATGCTCCACCCAGCCCGGCTTCGGATAGATCTGCGTGAAGGGATACTGCGCCAGAGACACAATGTTGCCCTTGCTGTCAAAGATAATCGAGCGGGAACTGGTTGTACCCTGGTCAAGTGCAATGATGTAGCCGTTCATAATTAACATTAACCTCCATAGACTTGACGGAATCCGTCAATTGGAATACAATTTAGGCAGCATTTAGTATATCACAACTGGAGGAGTATTGCTATGCCATCTTTTCATGATTTTAGGTTTTTGTCCACTGATGGAAAACACAAGGTATTTGCAAGAGAATGTACCCCCGATGGCGAAGTCCGCGCCGTTTTGCAGATCGCGCACGGCGTCGCCGAGCATGTCTATCGCTACGCCCCGTTCATGGAGTTTCTGGCCAATAACGGTTTTGTCGTCGTGGCAAACGACCACCTCGGCCACGGCAAGACCGCCGAAAACGAACAGGAGCTGTGCTTCTTTGCCGAAAAGGACGGCTGGAACGATGTCGTGAGCGACATGGATCAGCTCCACAAACTGACCGCCGCCAAGTATCCCGATGTCCCCTACTTCCTGTTCGGCCACAGCATGGGCAGCTTCCTGACCCGCACCTACATTATTGATCACCCGGAGGGACTCAAGGGCGTCATCATCAGCGGCACCGGCCAGAACCCGGCCGCCGTCGTCGCCGCCGGCAAGCTCATGGCTAAGCTCGAGATGATCGACAATGGTCCGATGTACCACAGCCCCAAGCTCGATAAGCTCGCCTTCGGCAGCTACAACAAGAAGTACGACCACGTGCGCACGAACCTCGACTGGCTGACGCGCGACGAGGCGATCGTGGATCAGTACATTGCCGACCCGCTCTGCGGCGCGATGGCGACTGCCGGCATGTTCCATGATATGATGGGCGGCCTGCAGTATATCTGGAAAACGGAAAATCTCAATAAGATGAACAAGGCCACCCCGGTCTACTTCATGGCCGGCGACGGCGATCCGGTCGGCAACTACGGCGAGGGCGTCAAGAAGGTCTACAACCGCTTCCTGAAGGTCGGCTGCAAAGACGTGAAGCTCAAGCTTTACAAGGACGGCCGCCACGAGATGCTCAACGAGCTCAACCGGGACGAGGTCTATGCGGACATCCTCGACTGGCTCAACAGCAAGATTTGATTCCTCGGTCGATACATTACCACAGTTCATAACGGCAAGTTATATAAGCTGCGGGCGGTGCTGATGCACCGCCC
>ENA-OVGE01001002-OVGE01001002.1-human-gut-metagenome-genome-assembly--contig:-NODE-1002-length-23942-cov-3.851886_pt1 | contig 23942 bp, 16 predicted proteins | sample MGYA00237769_ERZ505417 | MGnify/ENA primary metagenome ERZ505417 (study PRJEB26158, sample SAMN06016403) | human gut metagenome | biome: human gut; feature: ankylosing spondylitis patient; material... | reverse complement strand
TTTTTACACATACGTGTTAGTAGCACTAACATATAATCGAAAAGCAGCGGAGGTGAGCAGCACGGATAAAAGCAAACGTTCTTATGACTTTACGGTGTGTCTGCCGTTTTGGGATGCACTGACGGGCTCCCAGCAGCAGATGCTGCGCCTGAATACGATCGTCCGTTCATACCGCGCGGGGGACGATGTGATCTTTTCCATGCCGGAGAAAAACGGCCTGTTTCTCGTGCTCTCGGGTGGGCTGCGCGTGTTCATTGCGACGGATACCGGCCGCGAGATTACGCTCATGTCGATCGTCAGCGGCGGCTGCTGCATGCTCAACACGCTCGACAGCGCGGCCCCGGGCGATACGGTTCCCATCCTGCAGGCGAGCAGCGACGCCGTGTTTGCCTATATCAACATTGTGGCGCTGCGTCCGCTGTGTGCCGAGTCGCCGGCCGTGCAGCAGTTTCTGCACCAGACGCAGGCGCGCAATGTGCAGACCGTGCTCAATAACATAGAGTATTATTTTTTCCATCCGCTGCGCAGCTGCATTGCCCGCGTCGTGCTCGAAAAGGCCGATGCACACCCCGAGGACGGCTTCGCGCGCATCACCCATGAGGAGATCTCCAACCACCTCGGCACAACGCGCGAGGTCATCAGCAGGGAGCTGGAGGGGATGCGCCAGATGGGCCTTCTGCGCACCGGCCGCGGCAAAATTTATGTGCTTGACCGCCCCGCACTGGAGGGCTTGGCCAACTTATAAGCGGCGCGAAGTAACCATATATGTCTAATTTGAAAGCTGCCAAGAAGCTGAATTTGCTTTTTGGCAGCTTTCTTTTGTACTATTTGACACATTTTATCCGGACGTATGGCGAAAAACGGTCAAAATGCACAATCACATATCGTCAATTTGGTGACATTCAACGAAACCAAGTGGTTATGTTTAATTATCGCCAGTTGCGTAACAAATGGTGCAGTAAAGATGGCGAAATCCGCTATATTGATAATTGCCAAACGAAGTTGCTTCTTTTTTTTGAAGGCAAGTGTTAGTGACCATAACAGAAGAAACTCGTGCAGCGGACTGCACAAAAAATACGGAAAACACATCATGAATGGGAGGTACACAGAATGTATTACAGCAGCGGTAACTATGAGGCGTTTGCGACGCCGAAAAAACCCGAAGGCATCGAGAATAAGTCGGCGTATGTCGTCGGCACCGGTCTGGCCGGTCTGGCGGCGGCCTGCTTCCTGATCCGCGACGCGCAGATGCCCGGCGAGCACATCACGCTCTTTGAGCACCTGCCTGTGGCCGGCGGCTCCTGCGACGGCATCTACGACGCGACCAAGGGCTTCATCATGCGCGGCGGCCGTGAGATGGACAACCACTTCGAGTGCATGTGGGATCTGTTCAAGTCCATCCCGTCGATCGTGAACCCGGGCGAGACGATCTTCTCCGAGTACTACTACCTCAACAAGGAAGACCCGAACTTCTCCCTGTGCCGCGTCACCGAGAAGCAGGGCCAGGACGCCCACACTGACCGCAAATACGGCCTGACGCCCGGCGCTGCCACCCAGCTGCTGAAGCTGTTCATGGCGACCAACAAGTCCCTCGAGGACAAGAAGATCGACGACGTGTTCGACGATGAGTTCTACGCCACGAACTTCTGGACCTACTGGCAGACCATGTTCGCGTTCGAGAAGTGGCACAGCGCCCTCGAGATGAAGCTCTACCTGCAGCGTTACATCCACCACATCGACGGCCTGCCGGATCTGAGCGCGCTGCGTTTCACCCGCTACAACCAGTATGAGTCCATGATCCTCCCGATGTGCAAATACATCACCGACCACGGCGGAAAGGTCCTCTTCGACACCACGGTCACGAACATCGTCTGCGACTGCACCGAGGACAAGAAGGTCGCCAAGAAGATCGAGTACACCCAGGGCGGCGTGGAAAAGGTCATCGAGCTGACCGAGAACGATCTCGTCATCTGCACCAACGGCTGCCAGGGCGACGCGTCCGCTTACGGCGACAACACCCACGCGCCGGTCGTCAAGGTCAAGAACGGTGAAGGCCCGTCCGTCGAGATGTGGAAGAAGCTTGCCGCACAGGATCCGGCCTTCGGCCATCCCGAGAAGTTCTTCAAGGACATCAAGGAGACCAGCTGGGAGTCCTGGACCGTCGACACGGCCAACAAGCAGATCCTCGACGCCATCCAGAAGATCTGCAAGCGCGACCCGCTGTCCGGCAAGGTCGTCACCGGCGGCATCGTCACCTGCCGCGATTCGAGCTGGCTCATCAGCTGGACCATCAACCGTCAGGGCCAGTTCCAGGAGCAGCCGAAGGATCACTGCCTGATCTGGGTCTACGGCCTCAACTGCTGGGACGACAAGGGCGACTTCATCAAGAAGAACATGTGCGACTGCACCGGTATCGAGCTGGCGGCAGAGTGGCTGTACCACATCGGCATCCCCGAGGATCAGATCATGGATCTGGCCACGAACGAGTGCAACACCACGCCGTGCATGATGCCTTACGTCACCACGTTCTTTGAGCCCAGAGCCGAAGGCGACCGCCCGAAGGTCGTGCCCGACGGTTCCGTCAACCTCGCGTTCGTCGGCCAGTTCGCCGATACCCCGCGCGACACCGTGTTCACCACCGAGTACTCCATCCGCACCGCGATGGAAGCGGTCTACACGCTCTGCAACGTCGACCGCGGCGTGCCGGAAGTCTGGGGCAGCGTGTATGATATCCGCGACCTGCTCTACGCCACCAGCAAGCTGCTCGACGGCAAGAAGCCGCTGGAGTTCCTGCTCCCGTCGGTCCTGCCGCTGCTCGACCTCGTCAAGGAGCCGCTGGTCAACAACGTTGTGGTGGATCTGCTCAAGAAGTATAACATCGTCTGACGTACCATCCCGTTAGATGTCGCATCCCCCTTTGCCCCGGCAGCCTCGGCTGCCGGGGTATTTTACGCAGCGGGAATCATTTTGCACGCGAAAAAGACGGCACCGCGAACAGCGGCACCGCCTTTCGGACCTTTATTCTTCTACGACCGGGAACGTGACCCGGACCTCGAACCCCGCGCCCCAGTCGGACGCGGCGGTGAGCGTGAGCCCCAGATCCTTCGCGACCTCGCGCGCGAGATAGAGCCCCATGCCGGTGGCCTTGTTCTTCTCGTGACCGGAGTCCCCGGTGAAGCCCTTTTCAAATACATACGGCAGGTCGCACGCGCGCACGCCCGGGCCATTGTCGCGGACGGTCAGGACGGCCGCTGTATCGCCGCTTTCCATGGAAAAGGTCAGCACCGGCTTTTCGAGCGCATACTTCACGCTGTTGCTCACGACCTGCCCGAGCAGGAAGCACAGCCCGCGCCGGTCTGAAAACACGGTCTCGTCCGCAAGCCGGAGCTCGACCCGGAAGTGTTTTTCCTCCAGCAGCGGGCGGTAATCGTCGAGCACCTCGTCGATGCAGCTGCGCAGCGTCAGCCGCTCGAAGCGGTAGTCGCGCCGCGCGCCGCGCAGACGGGCGTAGTAGAGCATCTGGTCGATGAACGCCTGCATCCGGTTGCGCACGTAGTCGAGCTTAAAGCCCACGGCCTCCGGCAGCGCGTCGCGCCGGTTGTCGAGCACGAGCGTCAGCAGTGCCAGCGGCGTTTTCACCTCGTGCGCCCAGAGCTCCACGTAGTTTTCGTAGTCGTCCATCTGCGTCTGTAATTGCGCGATGGTCTGCTGCTGCGCGCGCAGCGTCTCGCCGAGCAGGTGCGCGCTTTGTGATTCGGCGGGGGAGAGCAGGCGGCACAGCGCCTGTTCGTGTGTGGTGTCCGGCGTGGTCAGAAAGGCCGTGAAGGCTTGCTCCCGCCGTTTCGAGCGCGCGCAGAGCACCGCGCACACGCCGGCGAACAGAAACACCGTCGCCAGCACGATCACGGTCGTCATGGCGGCGAAAGCCCTTGCGTCCGCCAGCCAGAGCAGCAGTGCGGCGAGCGCGTCCACCCCCAGCAGCAGCCCCAGCCACGGCAGATACTGCCGCAGGTGGCTTCCGTTACGCTTCATGCGGCACCTCCAACCGGTAGCCGACGCCGCGCACGGACACGAGCTGCTGGCGCATGCCGAGGGACGCCATCGTCTTTTTCAGCCGCGTGAGGTTGACCTGCAGCGCGTTTTCGTCGATGAATTCCGTCGTGCCCCAGAGCGTGCGGCTCAGGTCGTCTTTTGCGACGGTCTGCCCGCCGTGCGCCAGCAGCGCCTCGAGCAGCTTGCCCTGATTCGGCGGCAGGACGACGGACTGATTGTGAATGTAGAGCGTGTAGGTCTGCCGGTCGAGCAGAAAGTCCGCCCCCTCGAGCAGATTCTGCCGCCCCTCGTAGCGCTTGAGCACGTTGCCGATGCGCGCGAGCAGCCGCTCCTTCCGATAGGGCTTGGTGAGGTATTCGTCCGCCCCGAGCTCGAGCGCGTGTACCTCGTCGCGCAGCTGGTCGCGCGAGGTCAGTACCAGCACCGGCAGGGCGCTGCGCTGCTTGACATTGCGGCAGATCTGAAACCCGCTCACCTCCGGCAGATTCAGGTCCAGCAGTACCAGATCGGGGGCAAGTGCGAGCAGCTGCCCGGTCACGTCCGCAAAGTCCGTGACTTCCGTGACGGCGTAGCCCGCCCGGCGCAGCATATCCGCCAGCTCCTCGCGCATGAGCGCCTCGTCCTCCACGACAGCAATGTGCTTCATCGCGCCGCCCCCTTTCTGCATGCGTTATTCTTCGCGTTCCGGCGCCATCAGCCCCAGCAGATACCGGCTGCTGGACCGCTTGACGGCCGCCATGTACAGCCATTCTACCACACACAGCAGCAAAATCATAGCACCGGCGGCGATCATCATTTCCGTCATGCCGTTCTGCGCGCTGGTAGAGAGAATGCCGGAAAAGAGCGCGCGCACGCCAAACAGGCTGCTGACTGCCGCCACGCCGACCGGCAGGCCGAAGTACCAGTTGATCTGCGCCTTCGCTGCGCGGCAGAGCGTGTCATGCTCCGCGCCGAGGCGCACGAGCGTCCGGTAGCGGCGCTCGGCCCGCTGTTGGCCCATGAGAAACTGCACGCCGATGATGGTGTTGGCCACGACGAGAAAGATGATGGCGAGGTAAATGGTCAGGTAGCTCGCCGCGACAATGTAAAACAGCTCGCGGCCGAGGTTCTGCAGGTAACTCTCGTATCTCAAACCGAGCGGGTCGAGCAGTGCGTTCATGTCCGCGATGGCGTTCATGAGGCTCTTGCCCTCCGTCATGGACTGGGCGAGCACGCCGTCGAGGTAGACGTCATAGTCGCCCTGCGTATAGTGATCGAACACTGCGTCCGGCACGATGAGCGCGAACGACATCGTGATCGACCGGTCGGTGACGACGCTCACCGACTGCACCTGCCCGCGGAGCGTGAACGGCGCGCCGTTGATCGTGATGGACGAGCCCTCCGCGATCAGGCGGTTGATCAGCGCCGTGCGGCTGGCCAGGGAGACCTCGCTGTCGCAGTAGACGGCGGCCTCGTTGTCCGCGAGCGTCAGCTCCGGCAGACCGGCGGTCGTCAGCAGGCGGTTGTAGCTGCTGAGCGCGATGAGGTACGGGTAGCCCACGGCCTCCAGCATGTATTGCAGCTGCTGCTGCTCGTCGGAGACGGGCATGGCATCGATGGTGCGCTGCAAGGCGGGGAATTTCACGGTGTTTTGGTAGTCCGTGCTCGTGCGCACGCGGCCGATGCGCATCTCAAAGAGGTCGGAAAATGCACCGTCGAGCCCGTGCGCGGCCAGCGTGTCGCGCACGGCGCTGCTGTCCTCGCTGTCAGTGGGGAAGGTGTAGTCGAGCGTGTGCGTCTCGGCGCGGGACGAGCGCGCGGTCGCCACGCCCGCGCCGAAGCAGCACAGCGCCGCCAGAATCAGCAGCGAGCAGATCGCAAGCGCGCCGGAGCGGTGGATGACCGTCTCCTCGACCTGGCGGAAGTTAAATACCCGCAGTTTGCCCGCGCGGTCTCCGCGCCGCGCCAGCCGGTCGATGATGACGCGCAGCCCGTAAAACAGCAGCAGCGTGCCCGCCACGCCGAGCGCGAGCGTGCCCGCCATATAGCGCAGGCCGCTCCACGCATACCCGAGGATGGCAAACGTGTACGCTCCGGCGAGCAGCGCTGTGCCCAGCACGAGCGCCGCAGCGTAGACGGCGGCGGGGCGCTGCTTTTTCGTGCCCTCGGGTGTCTCCGTGAGCAGCGCGCCGATCTCCTCGCGCACGATTTTCCCGCTGAGGATGAGCGAGGCCAGCAGCTTGATCGCCAGAAAGCCCACGGCCGTCCACCCGATGGCGGACATGGACAGCGTGAACCGGTGCCCCACGATGCCGAGGCCGACGAGCCGCGCCGTGACGAGGCTGATGACCTCTGAGATCAGCAGCGCCGCCGGCAGGCCGATGGCCAGCGCAATGAGGCTCGAGCGCAGATCCTCCGCCAGCAGCATGCCGAAGAGCTTGCGCCGCTGCATGCCCAGCATGAGGTACACGCCGAATTCGTGCCGCCGCCGTGCGAGCTGAAAGCGGTTGGCGTAATACACGAGGAAAAACAAAATGAACAGCGTCAGCCCATACAGCACCGGAACGAGCGACAGCAGCCGGTCTACGGCGCTGCTCTCCATGCGCTGGAGGAACACCATCACGTCCTGATGCGACAGGGAGAGGATGATGTAAAACGCGACGATCGAGATGAGCAAGGATGTGAAAAACAGCCCGTTTTCCCGGCGGCTGCGGCGGCTGTTGCGCGCAACAAGTTCAGAGAACATTGGCACTGCCCCCTCCCAGCTGTGCCATGACGGCCAGGATGCGCCCGTAGAACTCCTGCTGCGTCTCGTCCGGCACATCGCGCCGCAGCTCGTGGAAGAGCACGCCGTCCTGAATGAAGAGAATACGCTTGCAGTAGCTCGCCGCGTTGCAGTCGTGCGTGACCATGAGGATGGTCGTGCCGGCGTCCGCGCTCAGGCCGGAGAGCTTTTCCAGGAGCGAGCGGGCATTTTTCGAGTCGAGCGCGCCGGTCGGCTCGTCGGCCAGCACGATCTCAGGGTCGAGGATGAGCGCGCGCGCCGCCGCGATGCGCTGCTTCTGCCCGCCGGACATCTGCGCCGGAAACTTGTCGAGCACGTCCGTCACCTCAAGGTAATCGGCGAGCTTTTGCAGCCGGGCACGGCTCTCAGCCTCAGACGCGCCGTGCAGCGACAGCGGCAGGAGGATGTTCTCCCGCCCGGTGAGGTTGTCGATGAGTTCAAAGTTCTGAAACAGGTAGCCGATCTCCTTGCCGCGGTAGTCGGCGAGCGCCTTGCCGTGCAGCGTCGTGATGCACGTGTCGTGCAGGGCGACGGCGCCGCCGGTCGGTGCGATGACGGTCGCAATGCAGTTGAGCAGCGTCGATTTGCCCGAGCCGCTGCTGCCCATGATGCCGAGAAACTCGCCCGGCATGACCTGAAACGAGATGCCGTCGAGCGCGCGGGTCAGATTCGGCTCCTTGCCGTAATATTTTTTCAGGGCTGCAATTTCGAGAATGGGTTCCATTGCATGTACCTCCTTTGCTTTCTGCTGCCATGGTACAACACCCGGCGTGCAAAATCCACTTACAGTGCCTGAAAGGTTTTCGCCGTTCGGCTTGACAGCTGCGCGGCGGCACGATATGCTGAAATTGCTGAAATCATCCCCCCGCAACCGCCGGTTGACACATTTGACAGTCGCCTTGGTGGCGCGCAACCGGCCAATCTGGTATCCTGTCCTCAGCCGGAAACGGAAAAACAACACGGGAGGAAGCCGCTTATGCTATTGGCAGATAAGATCGTGACCCTGCGCAAGCGCGCCGGCTGGTCACAGGAGGAGCTGGCGGCACAGCTGGGCGTGTCGCGCCAGTCGGTGTCGAAATGGGAGGGCGCGCAGTCCGTGCCCGATATGCAGAAGGTCGTGCAGATGAGCCGCCTGTTCGGCGTCACGACCGATTACTTATTAAAAGAAGAACTCGGCGAGCCGGAACTGGCCCCGGCCGAGTCGGCCGCGCCGCTGCGCCGTGTGACCATGGAGCAGGCGGCGGACTATCTGGCGCTGCGGCAGGCGGCCGCGCCGAAGCTCGCGCTGGCGACGCTGCTGTGCGTACTCTCGCCGGCGGCGCTGCTTTTGCTCGCCGCGCTCAGCGACCGGCCGGGCGCGGCTATTTCGGAAAATGCGGCGGCGGGCATCGGCCTGTGCGTGCTGCTGGTGCTCGTGGCGGCCGCGGTGGCGGTGTTCATCACGTGTGCCGCGCAGGTGAAAGCATATGCCTTTCTGGAGAGCGAACCGTTTGAGACGGCCTGCGGCGTGACCGGCATGGTACGCGAGCGCCGGGCGGCGTTTGCGCCGCGCCACACGCGCGGAAAGGTCGCGGGCACGGTGCTGTGCATCCTGTCGGCAGTGCCGCTGTTCATCGCCGTCTGCCTGGACGGGCCGGACCTGCTGTATGTCGGGGCGGTCTGCCTGCTGCTCGTACTGGTGGGTGTTGGCAGCGCGGTGTTCGTCTATGGCGGCGTGTATTGGGCGGCGATGGACCGTCTGCTCGAAGAGGATGACTATGCCCGGCCGCGCAAGCGGCAAAACGGCGTCGTCGGTGCGGTCAGCGCTATCTACTGGCTCACGGCCACGGCGGCATACCTGCTCTGGACGTTCGGCCCGTGGTGGGACGCGCAGCCGCAGGACACATGGATCCTCTGGGCGGTCGCGGGGGTGCTCTACGGCGCGGTCATGGCGCTCGTGCGCGGGATCCGAAAATGATGTGCCTGCAGGGGAATAGAAAAAGAAAAGAGCCGCAGGGTATGCCTGCGGCTCTTTTGCAGCCGTGTCCGTGCTGGTGTGAAGCGTTCAGGGGGTGTACGCCGGGAAGGATGCCGGACACAACTGCTGTATGGACGAGTATGCCTGTTGAAAGAAGGGAGTGAAGGTGTGCGCGGGTTTTATCTGCGCCGGCCCGGCATACAGAGACCGGCGGGGGAGGAGTGGATGTCAGGATTTCTGCTCTGCGGCAGCCTGTTCGCGCTCCGCCTGGCGGAATTTGCGCGTGCGCTGCGGCCAGATGAAGAACAGCGGGATGACCACCAGCGGCATGCCGATGTAGGACACGATCGTCAGGCCCGTGTTGGCGAGGTTCGTCAGACCGAGCGCGCCGATCAGCGTGCAGATGACCATAAACAGGATGGCGGCCACGATGTTGCGGCTGTTGTCCGTTTTCAGTGCCGGGATGAACTTGAGCGCCGACTGGTAGCGGGAGGAGATCATGTAGGTCGCCGGGATGGTGGACGACACGATCGCCAGCAGCATGAGGATGTAGTAGCAGGTGCGGATCCAGGGATAGGCCGCACTCAGGTAGTTGTTCATGACGTACACGAGCGGCAGCGGATCATTCATGACTTCGTCGACGAACGGCAGGAAGGTGAAGCAGCTGATGGCCTGCAGCAAACCGCCGAGGATGAGAATGAAGATTCCCAGCAGGCAGCTCTGCTTGTGCGTTTCAATCGGCTGCTCCACGCAGCACATGGTCAGTGCGAAAGCGCTGGAAGCAAACGCATACTTGCAGCAGCTCCACAGGCCGCTCCAGATTGACACGCCCTCCGGAACATACCAGGACGAGAGCAGGGCCTTGACCTGCGGCCCGAACAGGTAGACGACCAGCAGTGAGATCACGACAAAGCCGACCAGCAGGACAATGGTCATGATGGAGTTGGCGTACCGGATGAGTTTGTCGCGGTATTTGACGAGGATCACCGTGATGATGGCGATCAGGATCATGCCGACGATGGTCGAGACGCCGGTCAGCTCGGTGAGGAACGTGCCGGACATGTTCAGGATGATCGACGTGCCGACGACGTTGGATAGAAAGACGTAGATATCAAAGAGGATCGTGAAGATGCGCTTTCCGCCGTATACCTTTTTGGACAGCGCACCGTATTCGTATATTTTGTAGTGGCGGATGATCTCGGACGCGCTCAGGCACATCAGACCGACAATGCCGCACGCCAGAAACGGCAGCCACAGCGAGTTGCAGCCATTGGACAGATAAAAGACCGTGGCGTAGGTGCCGGCGACCAGTGCGGGGCCGACCAGCGCGCCGACGTAAACGCTTGCAACAGAGAACGGGCCGCTGATAGTCTTCCAGAATGATTGTTTCATGTGTTCACCTTATTTCAGAAAGCCGTAGCTTGGCGGCTCTCCGGCCGGGGCCGACCCCGGTCGGAGAGCGCAGAAAATCAGTCGTTGTAGATGACAGGCTTGACCATGTCATCCGGTTTGACGTCCATCATGTTGTAGGCGTCCATGATATGCTCCATGCCGTGGAAGCGGTGCGTGATGAGCTTGGTTGGGTCGAGTCGGCCGGCTTCCATGATCGACAGCAGGCGCTGCATGCGCTTGCGGCCGCCGGGGCACAGGCCGCCGTTGACCTGCTTGTGAGACTGCCAGTAGAGCGTGTACATGCCGGGGATCTCGGTGTCGAACGTCTGCGCCTGCAGGTTGGAGACGATGCCGTTCGGCTTGACCATCTTCAGGCAGCGGGCGAACGTGTCGTTCGTGCCGCCGGTGGTGATGCAGCAGTCGGGCGCAACGCCGCCGGTGAGCTCGAGCACCTGCTCGTCGATCGGGCCGTCCGTGTAATTGAGCACGTCCGTTGCGCCGTATTCCTTGGCGAGCTCGAGCGTGATCGGGCGGCGGCCGATGGCGATGATCCTGCCGGCGCCGCGCAGCGCGCTGCCGGCGACGGACATCAGGCCCACCGGGCCAATGCCCATGACGACGACTGTGTCGCCCCAGGTCACGTGCGCCATTTCCACGCCGTGGAAGCCGGTCGTGACCATGTCGGAGGCCATGAGCGCGTGCTCATAGGTCAGGCTCTTGGGAATGTAGGTCGCATTGCAGTCCACCTGACGGATGCGGAAGCGCTCGGCAAAGGTGCCGTTTTCGGTCACGCACCAGTTCATGCCCTGGGCCGCGCCGTTGGCGTCCTGATGGATGTTGTCCTGGCAGTTCGGCCAGGTCCAGTCGGGCGTGACCGCGCCGACACAGACAATGTCGCCGGCCTTGAAGTCTTTGACCATGGAGCCGACTTTTACGAGCCGGGCCACGACCTCATGGCCGAGGATCAGTCCGGCCGGCAGGCCGGCGTGCACCTGATGCGGGTCCGAGGTGCAGGTCGCCCAGGCGACGGCTTCGGCGATGGCGTCCATAGGCTCACAGATGGGTTCCGGTGCGCCGGTGATCTTGCCGAACGTATTGGGAGCAATGATTCCATAACCGTTCATTTCATGGTTCTCCTTTGCTGTTTCAGTTGGCTGCGGAAGCAGGCTTGTTCAGTTTCTTGAGCGGGGAGGTCGCGATCGAGAGCATGACCAGAACCATGCCGACGATGGACACCGCGCCAAAGACGATCCACAGGGTGTTGAAGCCGCCCGGCGTTGCGAGCACGGCGGAGGTCAGCAGCGAGGAGATAAGCTGGCCTGCGTAGACGGCGGTCATCAGGTTGCCGATGATCAGAGCGATCTCCTTGGGCCCGAAGATGCCGTGCGCGACCATGCTCGGGAATGCGGCGTCGATCGGATAGCAGACGCCGGCGGTCACAACGATCAGGACCATGATGAAGCTGGAGCTGTTGGCGCCCCAGACGAGCATGAGGGCAAAGCAGGCGATCATGCAGATGTGCGTCAGCAGGGTATAACCGCTGCTCTTGAGTTTCTTGAACACGGCGCCGGCGATCAGGAGCGAGAGCGAGGAGATGAGCAGATACACAGCCGTCCAGTTGGAGGAGGCGGTCGCGCTCATGCCGAGGCCCTGCCAGTAGGCGGCGGCGTAGGAAATGATCGCGGAGCAGGCGGTGACGGAGCAGAGCATGCCGATGACGAGCAGCCAGAAGGAGCCAGATTTCAGCGCGGCCTTGTGGGTGACGCCGGGCAGCTTGGCTGCATCGGTGACGGTGTCGTTTTCTTCTTTGGCCGGCATGGGCAGCTGGCCGACTTCTTTGGGGGTGCGGATCAGGAACAGAACGGCGATCAGGCCGAACACAAGCGCGATGACGGTGATGATGCGGTAGCACTGCTGCCAGGTGAAGTACTTGAAGAGCTGACCGGCGAGGAACACCCAGATCGCAGCGCCGAAGCCTGCGCCGGAGAGCACGGTGCCGGTGACCTTTTCACGCTGGTGCGAGTCCAGGAACCACTCGGCGATCAGGCCGGAGCAAACGGCGTGCGAGCCGAAGGCGATGGCCACGGACGCGAGCGCGCCGCCGATGTAGAAGCAGATCAGCGTGCCGACGTTCTGGCCGGGCGTCGCAAAGCAGTACATGTTGACGTGCAGTGCGACGGCCAGAATGGAGATCAGCATGGTCCAACGGTAGCCGATCTTTTTCGCGACCGGGATCGCGACGAGGGACAAAAGCAGGTTGACGACGGTGTTGATCGTGCCGATGATGACGCAGGCACTCAACGACCAGCCAGAGTAGGACGCAAGCTGTGCGATGAACACGCCCAGGGTGGTGCACACGCCGATGTTGACGAAGATGACCAGGAAGGCGCCGAGGGCGGCTTTATAGCCGGCAAATTTTTTGTTTTCCATGTTTCGTCCTCATTTTCCTTTCTAATTGGTGGGTGTTACTGCAGACCCATCGCGGCATAGAAACCGTCACGGATGGCCTTGCCGGATTTGCCGACCTGGTTGCAGTCGCCGATGTAGTTGCACTTGGTGTGATACTTGGCGTAGATCTTGTCCGCGATTTCGGTGTTGGACTTCTGGCCGAAAGCGGCGAGAACCGTATCGCCCGCGATCTTGGACTCGGTGCCGTCGTCGACATTGACCACGCGCACGCCGTCCGGCTCGATGCCCACGACGCGCTGAGACGTGTGCAGCGCAATGCCGTATTCCTTCATGAGCTCGTGGATGGTGATGCTGTTGATGAACTGCGCGTCCTTGGCGATGTCGTCCTGCATTTCGATGATGCTGACGTTCTTGCCTTCGCCGTGGAGCTCGATCGCCGCGTCGCAGCCGGACAGGCCGCCGCCGCAGATGACGATGTTCTGCCCGTCGGTGCCGTAGCGGTGGTAATCGAGCACGGTCATGACGTTCGGCAGATCCGCACCCGGAATGGGCGGCACCAGCGGCACGGAGCCGGTGGCAAGGAAGATCGCGTCGGCGCTGCCGAGGATCGGGTCGTCGGCGGTGATCTCCGTGTTCAGGCGCAGGTCGACACCGAGCTTGTTGAGCTGGTTGTTGTACCACCAGATCAGGTCGCGGATGCGGTGCTTGAAGCCGACGGATGCGATCGTGCCGAAGTTGCCGCCGATCTTGCCGCTCTTTTCAAACAGCGTGACCTTGCAGCCGCGCATGGCGGCGACGCGCGCAGCCTCCAGACCGCCGGGGCCGGCGCCGATCACGACGACGTTTTTCGGCTCGGGCAGCTTCGTGATCTGATAGTGGCCCTCCATGCAGGCCTGAATGTTGACCGTGCAGGACAGCTGGGACTGACGGCCCATGATGCGGCCGATGCACTCCTCGTTGCACAGCAGGCAGGGACGGATGTCGTCGCGGCGGTTGTCCTTGAGCTTGTTCGGGAAGTCGGGGTCGGCGATGAGCTGGCGTCCGAACTGAATGATGTCCGCGTCGCCGCTCTCGAGCAGGTCGACGGCCGTTTCCATCGTGTGGCTGCCGCCGTTGATGATCGGCACGGAAACATGCTTTCTGGCCTCCTTGCAGACGTAGGACGTCACGGAGTCACCGTAGTAAACGGTCGGGTAGATGAGATCCAGGTGCTCGTAGCTCGCCACGTCCACGTCGAACGCGTCCACGCCGGCCTTCTCCAGAATGCCCAGCAGCGGCACGCTGTCCTCAAGCGTGCGGCCGCCGTTGAAGCGGTGATCGAGGGAGATGCGGAACAGGATCGGGAACTTCGGGCCGACGACTTTGCGGATCGTCTGCACGATCTCGCAGGCGTAGCGGGCGCGGTTTTCAAAGCTGCCGCCGTATTCGTCCGTGCGGCGGTTCCAGATGGGGGACATGAACTGGTCGATGATGTAGCCGGCGTGTGCGTGCACTTCGATGGCGTCAAAGCCGGAGCGCACGGCGATGTCCGCGTCAATGGCCCAGTCCTTGAGCGACTCTTTGATCTCCTCGATCGTCAGCGCGTGGCAGATGATGCTCGGATCGAAGAAGTTCGGGTTGTCGGACGCGGAGAACATGTTCTCGGTCGCGCCGGTGTCGATGGCGCCGTTGCGGCCGCAGCCGCCGGACAGCTGCAGGCAGACCTTTGCGCCCCATCTGTGGCAGCGCTCGGTCAGCACGGTCGTGCTGGGGATGGAGTGGTAGTCCCACACGGCGATGCCGGGGCTGCCCTGCGCCAGCTGCTTGTTGACGAACATGGCGCCCGTCATAATCAGGCCGACGCCGCCCTTGGCACGCTCTTCATAGTAGCGCATGCCCTCTTCGGTGTCCGTGCCGTCGAGGCGGGGGGTGTATGTACCCATCGGGGACAGGGAGATGCGGTTGCGGAGCTTCATACCGTTGATCTGGATCGGCTCCCAGAGCTTTGTATAATTATAAGGATAAGGCATAGTGGTTCCTCCTGATGTATCTTTGCGGTTCTCGTTTCGGGCTTAGTGGCAGGTCCAGCCGCCGTCGACGGGGAGAATGGCGCCCGTGACGTAAGAAGCCTCGTCGGAGGCCAGGAACACGGCCGCGCCTTCCAGCTCACCGACCTTATCGAGCTCGGACGGCAGGCCCGGACGATCCATCGGGGTGTTGACGCAGATGAAGCTGTCCATCGCTTCCATCTCGGCCGGGCCGTTGGATTCGGACGGGAAGAAGCCCGGGCAGATCGCGTTGACGGTGACACCGGTGGTGGCCAGCTCCGTGGCCGCGCAGCGGGTCAGGTTCACGACGCCGCCCTTTGCGGACTGATAGCCGGCGACCGGAACGCCGTTTTCACCGACAAGGCCGAGGATCGAGGCGATGTTGATGATGCGGCCGTGGCCCTGCTTGACCATGACCTTGCCGAACTCGCGCAGGCACTTGAACAGGCCCAGCAGATCGGTGTTGATGTCCTTGAAGTATGCCTCGTCGGTCATCTCCAGGATCGGCATCGACGTGCCGCCGCCGGCGTTGTTAATGAGGATGTCGACCTTGCCGAACTCGGCGAGAACGGTATCCAGAGCGGCCTTGACCTCTTCCAGATCATTCACATCGCACTTGACCGGCAGGCACTTGACGCCGAGGGAGCGAACTTCTTCCGCGACCTGATCGAGCTTTTCCTTGCGTCTGGCAAGGATCGCGACGTCTGCGCCCTGACGGGCCATGGCAAATGCAAAACCTCTTCCGAGACCGACAGATGCGCCGGTGATAACGGCAACTTTACCGTGAAGATCAAACATAATGAAACCTCCTGAATTTTTCGTGATGGAAATGTGTTGGAATGATATGTCTGTGTGCAGTGCAGTCCGTTGTGCGCGGTATGGTCTTCCTGCAGTAAAAACCGAAACCGGCAGAGCAGAGCTGCTCGCCTTGCATGGCAAAATAGTAGCAGGGAAAAAGATTGTTTGTCAATTCACGAACTATGTGGACTTCGCGGATTTCATACCCCACATTTTTCACGGATTTCACACATGAAAAACGGCACTCGGAGCCGGTTTTGTTAATTGACACAATTTCGACACTCGGTTTTGTAACAATTGCACAACAAATGTTCTGCGCATAACAGATGCGTGGAAACCGGAACGCCATCTTTTCCACGAAAATGACATTCTGCGACAAAAATGATGAAAAACGACATTTGACAAATTATTAACGGTACAATATAATGGACACTGTTTTAGAGAAACTTTCGGAAAAGGGGAGACCGGCATGCAAACGGAAGCGAAAATCGATGTGGTTCGGCGGCTGTGTATCGATGCGATCTTGTATCACCAGGATGCGACGACGCTGCTCAATGCTGTTTATGCAAAGATCCAGATCCCGCTGATCGCCTTTGATGAGACCATTGCGCTGATCGCGTATGCCTTTCCGCGCCCGTTTTATTTCGAGGACTGGGAAGAGATCGTGGAATACGGCACCTGTCCGAAGAAGAAGGTCCTGCAGAATCTGCGCGACTATCAGGAAGTGATCTACCGCAATCGCGCGCCGACGGTGATCTCGTGGGGCACCTGCGCCGAGCTGCCCCAGATCTGCTGCCCGATCATCTGCCGCGATTTCCTCTACGGCTATATCGGCATGGCACCGCAGGCCGGCAGCGACATGGAGGAGATGTCTGTGATCGAGGCGATGCTGGCCAAGACGCTCGGGCGGATTCTCAATGACGAGCAGCGCACGGATGTGCTCGCGCCGGAGCAGTATGTGAGCCATCTGCTGATGCGGGACAAGCCGGATTACAAGGTGCTCGACGCCTACGGGAAGCACTTTGCCCCACCGTATCTGTTCGTGATGCTCATGAGCCCGGTCGTGAATGAGGCGGAGCTGCAGTATGTTCTGGGCCATATTTGCCGCACACAGCCGCAGGTCATCGGCTGCGCCAGCGAGTCGCGCTATCTGTATTTGCTGGTTGCCGGAATGGACAGTGACACGGCGCGGGTGATGATCAATCGGCATCTGCGCGCCGTCGCGCTGCAGACGGACTATTACGTCAGCTTTTCCGATGTGTTTTATGACATCCGCACGCTGCCGCAGCACAAGCTGCAGGCAACGCTTACGCAGACGGTCAACACCGCGCTCGGCCGCAGTGAGCACGTTTCCTCCTTTGTGGAAAACTACCCGGATATCATCGGCTATTACTCGATCGAGCATTACGGCAAGGCTGCCGTTTTGCCGTATGTGCTGCAGAAGCTGGCAAAGCTGGACGCGCAGGAGGGGAAGAACTATATTCCCACGCTCTCATGCTATCTCGGCAACTCCATGCATCTGTCCCCAACGTCACACGCGCTCAACCTGCACCCCAATACGGTCCGCAGCCGACTCGAGCGCATCGGCAGCATCACCGGACTGGATCTGGAGGATTATGACACGCTGATCCAGCTGCGCACCGGCCTGCATATCTATGACCTGCTGCGCACGGAGGATGCAAAAACGGATACGCACGATCGGGAGGAACGCCTATGAACACCACAGCAACCTGCATCGATTTTGAGAAGATCCTTTTTGATGATCTTACGGCGGAAAAGCCGCTGCGTCAGATCCTGGAGCATGTGCGCCTGCGTACAGGGCTGAATGTGTTTGTCCTCTCCTGCGATTACCGGCCGCTGCTGTATTCGGCCGATCAGCTGCTGACGGCGTATTTTCCGCATCTGTATGAGAGCGGTGAGGATGTGATCTGCTACATGGGTGACGAGGCGGAGCAGACCGCCCTGCGCGAGATCTTTCATCGGCAGACGGCGGTGGTCTGGAGGCCGAGCGCGGACGATCCGTTTTTCACGGTTTTCTATCCAACCGGAAAAGAAGGGCAGCCGATGTGGCTGCTGGCGATCAAATGCAGCACGGAGGCGCAGCTGGCGCTGGCCGAGCAGGCCGCGCCGCTGCTTGCGAGCCTCTGCGCGAGCCAGCTGGCGGATGAGAGCAGCGGCGCGGCGGCGCTCGACGGCGGCGTGGAGACGACGGTCGCGCGCGAGCTGATCGTGTTCGATTCTCCGGCGTCCGGCAGCATGTCACTGGCGCAGTTCAAGCTGCAGTATGGCGCACTGCTGAGCGGCGAGACGATGAGCCGTTTTTGCCCGCCGTTTTCCATCTGCGCATTTCGCAGCCGCGATCCGCAGCAGGCGGAGGGGGACTATACGCAGGCACTCGCGGAAATGAAGGAGCATTTTCCGGACAGCTTTTCCATCGTCAGCCGCGGCACCCTGTATGCGTTCTTCTATGCCTGTGACCGCAGCTGCTTCAGTGAGCTGGAGAATTTCTCCTATCAGTTTCAGCTCCGCGCCGGCCTGTCCGACCGGTTTGATACGCTCGAAGAGCGGCACTATTTTAAAAAGCAGGCGCGGGAGCTGCTGAAGATCGGCGAACACACGGCCAGCTCCAAGTACGTGTTCCCGTTTTTTGAAAACTACACGCAGCTTTTGCTGTGCAACGCGGCGGACCGCTTCGGCGCGCAGGCGTTTGTGTTGTCGGACGTGGAGCGTCTGCGGGAACTCGACGCGGAAAGCGGGAATAACAACATGCTGCAAACGCTCTGGCAATATAGCCGGTGCTTCAATACGCCGACGGCGGCCGCAAAGGCGCTGTATGTCGACCGCAGCACGCTGCATTACCGGCTCAAGAAGATTTCGGAGCTCATGGAAACGGACCTGGACGTGCCGGCCAGTGCGCAGGCGCTCTCGGCGTCGATCTGGCTGCGTGAGATCTATCGCTTTTCCGACGGCGCGGATAAGCAAAATTAAATACGCCGCTCGTAGGCCGCACGATTGCTCTCGCAGACGAGGATCGTGCGGCCTGCCTGCGTCAGGCGCAGGTGCACGTGTGCGTCGCAGCTCTCGCGGATGGTCTCGGTCATGCCGCCGCCGATCACGCACACCTCGGTGTGCACATCCTCCCGCAGCGGCTCGCCCGGCGTGGGCGTTGTGCCGTCGGTCCAAAGGAAGTCCATAGGCTCCGGCTCCTTTTTCATTTTCCCTTAGGATTTGCCGTTTTGGGCGGGATATGCGCACAGACGCAAAAATGCCGCAGGCGGCTGCCTGCGGCATTTGCAATTGCTATTTGGAATGTTACAGCATGTTTTCGCCGGTCTCGAGGCCGATGACCTCGTCTACTGGAAGCGAGAGGATGATGCCGTGCGCGTCCGTGCGCAGGCCGCAGGCGTCGCTGATCGCGTTCATGACGGCGGCCTTCTTTTCGCGCGGCGTGACGATGACGACGAACTCCTCTTCCTCCTGCATTGAGATGCCGAGCTTCTGGCTGATGCGCTCGGAGTTCTGCCGCCGGCCCTTGAGGATCGTTCCGCCCATGGCACCGGCGCTTCTGGCCGCGTCGATCGCGTCGCTGCTGTAGCCGTTGCTGAGCGCGACCCAGATGGCGGCGTAACCGGCGCTGGTCTGCATATCGGACATATCGCTATCCACCCTTTCTTCGATCTTCTGTTCTATCGTCTCGCGCGCCTGGTCGTTCAGGAGCTGGAGCATCGGCCGCTGCAGCCCCGTGATCGGGATCGTCAGCACGATGCCGCCGCCGCGTTTGTGCAGCGGAATGCGCTGCTGCAGCGCATCGAGCAGGTCACGCACGAGAAATTTCGGCAGTAGCCCAATCGTGAGCAGGCGGCCGCTGCCGCTCAGGCCGAAGATGTCGAGCATCTCCGACGGCGCGGTGCCGTGCCCCTGGCACTGGTAATAGATCGGGATGCGGAAGTTTTGAAACGTCTGCTCGAGCTTGCGGCGGTATTCATGGTTGGTAATGATGAGCACCATGCGCGGTGCGAGTCGGTTTTCGGCATGTATCATATCTCTTCGTCCTCCAGGTCGATGACGCCGTCATCGGACAGCAGGTCAGCTTTGTTTTGCGCCACGGCTTTGGATCTATGCACGTAAAGGACGCCCATGATCTGGATCGCCACCGGCGGGGCGAGCGCGACGAGCGCCACGACGCCGAATGCATCCGTGACGACGTTGCCGCCGAGCGCGGTGCACGCGCCCATGGCCAGCGGCAGCAGGAAGGTAGAGGTCATGGGCCCGCTTGCAACGCCGCCGGAGTCGAAGGCAATGCCCACGAACACGGACGGCACGAACCGCGCGAGGATGAGCGCGAGCGCGTAGCCGGGCACGAGGATCCAGTAGATGCTGATGCCGGTCAGCACGCGCACCATGGACAGCATCACCGCGCAGGCGACGCCGATGGACAGCGCCGTGTTCATCATGCTCTGCGACACGGTGCCGCCGGTGACGTCCTCGACCTGCTTGTTGAGCACCTGCACGGCGGGCTCCGCCTTGACGATGTAGTAGCCGATGAGCGCACCGATCGGGATGAGCACCCAGCGGTATGCGCTGCCGGCCAGACCCGAACCGAGCAGATTGCCCACGGGCGTGAAGCCGACGTTCACACCGGTCAGAAACAGGATCAGGCCGATGACCGTATACAGAAAGCCGACACCCGTGCGCAGCAGTTGCCGCCGCCGGTAGTAGTGCGTCAGCAGCTGGAACAGCACGAACACCGCCGCGATCGGCAGGATGCTCAGCAGCACTTCCTCGGCATAGCCCGGGAAGCCGAGCGCGAACTGCTGCGCCACATCGCGCGTCGTGATGACCGGCGCGATCTCCACGGCGGAGTAGGCCGCGTCCGTCGGGTGGTAGAAGATGCCGAGCAGCAGCACCATCAGAATCGGCCCGACGCTGCACAGCGCGACGAGACCGAAGCTGTCGTCATCGTGCCCCTGCGTGCTGCGGATGGCCGACACGCCGACACCCAGCGCCATGATAAACGGCACGGTGATGGGCCCGGTCGTGACGCCGCCGGCGTCGAATGCGACGGCGAGAAACTCCTTCGGGGAAAACAGCGTCAGCACAAACAGCAGCGCATAGGCTGCCAGCAGGCATTTTGCCAGCGAGACGCGGAACAAAATGCGCAGCACGGCCAGCGCCAGAAAGACGCCCACGCCGACGGCGACCGTCCAGATCAGAACGCTGTTGGGGATCGACGCGACCTGGTTTGCCAGCACCTGCAGATCTGGCTCCGCGATGGTGATGATCGTCCCGAGCGCGAACGCCACGAGCACGACCAGAATGACCTTCTCGCGCTTCGCCAGCGTCCTGCCGACGCCCTCGCCGAGCGGGGTCATGGACATTTCGGCGCCGAGCTGGAAAAATCCCATGCCGACGATCAGCAGCACGGCGCCGGTCAGAAACAGCGCCAGCGTGCCGATCTCCATCGGGACGAGCGTGACGCTCAGCACCAGCACGATCAGAGTGATGGGCAGCACACTCGAGAGAGATTCCTTGACTTTTTCTTTCAGTTTTTCATTCATACGGTTGCGGTGGTCCTCCTTTCGCGTGGGGATTCAGGATCGCTGCACGACCGCATCGCAGCCCGTCAGGCGCGGTCAAGAATGGCCATGAACTCCTCGCCGGTGATGGTCTCCTTTTCATAAAGGTACTTGGCCAGCTCGTCGAGCTTGGCGCGGTTTTCCGTGAGGATGCCGACGGCCTTGGCGTGCTCCTTTTTCACGAGCGCGACGACCTGATGGTCGATCTGCGTCTGCGTTTCGGCCGAGCAGGCGAGGGAGGCATCGCCGCCGAGGTACTGGTTCGTGACCGTCTCGAGCGCGACCATGTCGAACTCCTCGCTCATGCCGTAGCGCGTGATCATGCCGCGGGCGAGCTTCGTCGCCTGCTCGATGTCGTTGGACGCGCCGGTGGAGATGACGCCGAAGCGCACCTCTTCGGCCGCGCGGCCGCCGGTGAGCGTGGCGATCTTGTTTTCCAGCTCCTCCTTCGTCATGAGGTAGTGGTTGCCCTCTTCGACCTGCATGGTGTAGCCCAGCGCGCCGGACGTGCGGGGGATGATGGTGATCTTCTGCACGGGGGCGGAGTGCGTCTGCAGCGCGGCGACGAGCGCGTGGCCGATCTCGTGATAGGCGACCGTCCACTTCTCATGATCGGTGAGGATGGCGTTTTTCTTCTGATAGCCTGCGATGACGACCTCGATGCTCTCCTCGAGGTCGGACTGCGTGGCGAAGCGGCGGCCGTCGCGCACGGCACGCAGCGCGGCCTCGTTGACGATGTTCGCAAGCTCTGCGCCCGATGCACCGGAGGCCATGCGCGCGATCTTGTTGTAGTCCACGTCCTCGGCGACCTTGATCTTGCGGGCGTGCACCTTGAGTATTTCTTCGCGGCCCTTGAGATCGGGCAGCTCCACGGGCACGCGCCGGTCAAAGCGGCCGGGGCGCGTCAGCGCCGGGTCGAGCGATTCGGGCCGGTTCGTGGCGGCGAGAATGATGACGCCGTTGTTGCCCTCGAAGCCGTCCATCTCGGTCAGCAGCTGGTTGAGCGTCTGCTCGCGCTCGTCGTTGCCGCCGACCTGCCCGTCGCGCTTTTTGCCGATGGCGTCGATCTCGTCGATGAACACGATGCACGGCGCCTTCTCCTTGGCCTGGCGGAACAGGTCACGCACCTTGCTCGCGCCCATGCCGACGAACATCTCCACAAATTCCGAGCCGGAGATGGAGAAAAACGGCACGTTTGCCTCACCCGCAACGGCCTTGGCCAGCATCGTCTTGCCGGTTCCCGGAGGGCCGACGAGCAGGATGCCCTTGGGCATGGACGCGCCGATGTCCTGATATTTCGCCGGGTCGTGCAGGTAGTTGACGATCTCGGTCAGGTTTTCCTTGGCCTCGTCCTCACCGGCGACATCGGAGAATTTGATGCCCTCGGCGGACTTGACGTAGATCTTCGCGTTCGAGCCGCCGAGCCCGAACATCATGGAGTTCGGCCCGCCGGCGCGGTTGGTCATGCGCTTGAGCATGAACTGGCCGAGGGCGACAAAAAACACGATCGGCAGCAGCCATGTCAGCAGGAACGACAGAAACGGCGACATTTGCTCGACGATCTCGCTCGAGAACTCCGCGCCGGAGTCCTTCAGGCGGTAGATCAGGTCAGGATCGTCCATCAGGCCGGTCTTGTAGACCTGCGTGTCATCTTTGTTCGTGAAGAGGATCTGGTTGTTCTGTACCTCCACACGGCCGATCTCCTGATTTTCCGTCATGGTCATAAACGTGCCGTAGTCAACCTCCTTGACCTGCCGCTGGCTCAGCCAGGGCACCGCCAGAAAGTTGAGCGCCAGAATCACGAGAATGACGATGGCGTAATAATACATCATCGGCTTTTTGGGGCTTTTCACTTCATTCATGTGACCGCTTCCTTAATCTTCGTAAAATGTGTGCACTTTTGGGACTCGTGTAACGTAACTTGAGTTTACCACAACAGGAAAGAACTGTCCAGTGAATAAACTGTGTACGGCGTGTACAAAAATTGTCCAAAGCGCCGGAAAAGAGACAAGGAAACCGCTTTCTGTGCAGCAAAGGTTACAGAAGAAAGGCCCTTGCGCCTGTATGATAGATTAATAACAATTTGACGGAGGGCCTCGTGATGGAGATGCTTCTTTACCAGAGCACGCAGTTTCGCGACGTGAAAAAGATCCTGGACCGCGCCCATGGCTTTGCAGGGCTTTTGACGGCCGGCGGCATCGAGGCCTCGCGGCTGGATGTGCCCTTCGTCTGCGATCAGAAGGTGCTCTCGCGTTATGATGATGCGTGCGCCGATATCCGCCGCATCCTGACCATGCAGCTCGGCCTGGAGCTGCCAAAGGGCTTTTCCATTCCGCTGGAGGCCGAGGATCTGGCGGTCTTTTTCTCGCAGCAGTGCTCACTGCAGCAGATGCAGGACTACCTGGCGCAAAAGCGAGAGCGCACGCAGGCGGACATTCAGACCTGGCTGCGCGACCGCCCGTGGGACACCCACCCCGTGACGGCGGCGCAGGCGGCGGCGCAGAATTTTGTCTTTGACGCGGAGACCGGCCGCATCGGCACGGACGGCTGCTTCAACGCCGGCACGGTGCTCGAGCTGCCGTCGTCGGTCGATGGGGTGCGCGTGCGCGCTCTGGCGTCCTACGCTATGGTCTCCTATACGTATCTGGACACGCTCATCCTCCCGGACAGCATCGAGACGGTCGAGCCCTATGCATTTTATGATAAGGTGCACCTGCGCAGTACGAATCTGCCGCGCGGCCTCGCCGTCATCCCGGAGGGTATGTTCTCGCGCTGCATCGGCCTGACGGGCATCGTCATCCCGGACAGCGTGCGCGAGATCCACGACGAGGCGTTTTACCAGTGCAGCAATCTGGACACGGTCGTCATCCCCGACAGCGTGGCGCGCATCGGCCGCTGCGCGTTTTTGAATGTGCGGCGCGTGGTCTATCACGGCAGCGCCAAGGGCTTTCCCTGGGGCGCGACGC
>ENA-OVGE01000991-OVGE01000991.1-human-gut-metagenome-genome-assembly--contig:-NODE-991-length-24112-cov-8.915576_pt1 | contig 24112 bp, 25 predicted proteins | sample MGYA00237769_ERZ505417 | MGnify/ENA primary metagenome ERZ505417 (study PRJEB26158, sample SAMN06016403) | human gut metagenome | biome: human gut; feature: ankylosing spondylitis patient; material... | reverse complement strand
ATCGGTGCTTATGAAATTTAATTTTCACTAACCTGTGGTTTGTGGGTATTCAAATAATACTTTAATTCCTTTATAAAATAATTCACGTTCTCTTTGAATATGAGAAAGAATTGTTTCTCTGATCTGTATACGGCGAATCTGTTCTTCACTGACTTTACCAATGACATCACCAGCATATAACTTAACACCATTGATAAATTCTATAGAATCATCACGACCATCTATTCTAGACACAACAAACCCTTGTTTATATTCTTCCATATGGCCTGAGTTGTCATAAAGGTTATATCCTTCTGATACAACTCTAGTGATATTACGAATACCTTTAGCACCTTTGCAATCAAATTGAATAGTTGCAGTAGGTGCTGATTTAGATAGATTAATGCTTTCTAGATAGACATAACTTTCAGTAGCAGTTGTTCCAGATTCAACAATACCCTTAACAGCAATCTTTTTAACTAAACGCTTATTGTAAGCTTCCATAGCATCTAAACGATAAACCATGTTGTATATACTGTCGCTCTTATGAGTAGCAGAATATCTTAGAGTTAAAAGTGGGTTAAACTGCTTAAGAGTTTCTTTTGTCTTCTTACCTTCTACTGATTGTGGTTCATCAATAACAAGAATTGGATTTGTTTTTGCAATAATATCAATAGGACGACGTGAGCGGAATTCATCTAGTTTCATATAAATACGTCTTGCATCTTTACCTCTTGCATTAAATGCCTGCGAATTGATAATCATTACATTAATAGAATTATCTGATGCAAAACGATCAATTTCTGTTAACTGAGAAGAATTATAGATAAAGAAACGTACTTTCTTTCCATACTCTTCAGCAAAGTGTTCCTGTGTGACTTGAAAAGACTTATAAACACCTTCACGAATAGCAATACTAGGAACAACTACAATAAACTTACTCCATCCATAATGCTTATTAAGCTCATACATTGTTTTGATGTAAGTGTATGTTTTACCAACACCAGTTTCCATTTCTATGGTTAAGTTATATCTTCCTTCTAAATCTGCTGAAGGTTCTATCTGGTTTCTCCTTTGTATTTTTCTTATATTTTCTAAGATTCGACCATCAGTTAGTTGAGGTACAATCTTTTGGTTACTCCACCCAGTAAAATCCATTTTTTCAAAAAATGATTCTTGATAAAATCCTAACCTCTCACCCATTATACCTTTATCCATCATATAAGAAGAAGTTAAATAAGGCTGTCCAGCAAAGACATCTACTACAGCTTTGGCTGCATCTGCTTGGAATTTTTGATGCTTAAATTGTAGCTTCATAGCCAACCTCCTTAAATAACTTTCACTCTTGTATTTGATGCTAGTAGTTTAAATATTTCACCTACATTAATCTTAGATGGACTATCTGAAAAACTACTATCACGGAATACTGCACGGAGTGGCTGTTTCTTAGCGATTGCTTTTACTACACTATCAGGTACATTTTCATCAAAGCATGCAATAAGATCACCATCATTGTAATCATGTACAGTACAGCCATCTATTTCTTCTGAACTATATGGAAGAGATAAAGGAAGACCCCATTCTAATAGACAGCCAAATAATAGATCTAAGTCTGTACGATCAGGTTTGATGTTTGATTCTAATGCTGAGAGTAAGTCTTGACTGTATTCTGATGGATTATAATAAACATCTGTCATATTAGAATCATCTGTTTTAAAAACTCGGAAGCCAACGTCAAGATTCGTTGTTGTAATTGGACTTTCTTCCTTTATTTTATTGCCAGCTTTTCTTATTCTTTCTTTCCCAATTTCACAAATATTTTTATACCCCATGTTATAGGCTTCACTATCAATATCTGTTTTTTCAACCACCTGAACCATAATAAAGTTACGATGTCCACCATCTTCTGCATTTAGTTGCATAACTGCATGAGCTGTTGTAGCAGATCCAGAAAAGAAATCCATTATTGTATCCTCATCAGATGTGCATGATTTTATTAAATTATATATAAGCGAAACAGGTTTTGTATAATCAAAATACTTATTTCCAAGTAATTCTCTTTGTTCTTTTTCACTATCTTGATTATCGCCCCAATCCAAAATCAAATCTGTAATTGACTTAGCTTTGTTTTTTTCTTCTTCACTAACATATCTTCTCAATCCCTTTGCAGCAGTAATAAATAAAAGTTTATTATTAATAAATTCATCAATCTTATCTTGAGTATTAAGAAATTTAGCTCTTACTGTTACAGGATTAGATGTATATCCGTCTTTAACAATAACATCATTCATGTATTCTACTGACATTGTTTTTATTGTATATTTACCTTTAGGAATCAATCCATTTATTATTCCCTTTACTTCTACTCCTTTTTTAAAAATTCTCTCTGATTCTACATTTGAAATATTAATTACTTTTTTTGTTGAATCGCTTACAGTCTCAACTGATAACTTTCCCATACTATCACTGTTTTTTGCAAATATAAGAACATACTCCATGACAGGTGCAATATGTTTTGATAAAAATGAAGGCTGTTTTTTTCTCTTCCACTTTAATGCATTAATATAATTAGATTCACCAAATATTTCTTTGCCAATCTTAGTTAAGTTTTCAACTTCATTATCATCGATACTTATAAACAATATACCATCATCCTTTAACAATTTACTAGCCAACAAAAGTCTAGAATAAATCATAGAGCACCAATCTGAATGAAATCTTCCATTTGTATTTGTATTTTTAAACATTTTATTACCAGCATCATCATACACACCAGCTGCATCCTCATATTCATCAACAGAGGCAGAAAAATTGTCTTTATAAACAAAATCACTTCCAGTATTATAAGGTGGATCAATATAAATCATTTTTATCTTTCCAAGATAATTTTCTTGCAAAAGTTTTAATACTTCCAGATTATCACCTTCGATATAAAGGTTTTCTGTATTATCCCAATTTAAACCAGCACTACTACAATATGGATTGCCATCACTATCAGCACCTGTAGGAATGTACTCATCATTTCGAACTGGTCGCAAAGTCTTACGAATAGGTTTATTAGCTTCCAATATTGCTTCCTTTTTCCCTACCCAAGTAAACTCATACACCTCATCGCCATCAATAACGTGATCCGATAACATTTGTTTAAGCAATTCAAAATTAACAGCTTTTTTATATACTTTTTTCTCTGGCGTACTCTTTTCCTCATCTAACATCTCTGTAATACAGTTAGGAAAAAGTTGCCCTATTTTATCTATGTTTTGTGCAATTAAATCAATTGATTCCATTCTCATTTTCTCCATTTTTTCATTTCCTCCAAATTACAACGAATATTTATCAAAGTCTATAACATCAATAATTTGTGTTATGCATTCGTATAAAGCACAATGTGCTTGTAATAAAGTATTGCACTTCTCATCAATATCAATCTCAATTGGAGATTTAAAATTCTCAATTGCAAATCTTTCATCTAATTGAGTCACATTAATATTAGAATTACGAGGAGCAACATAAATTCTAATTGGCTCTTCAGGTTCAGAATCTTTGTAGTCAATACCACCTTTATGTTTTATATAATTAGCCCAAGAACGTATTTCTTTGATTTTCTTAAAACAGGAAATCAATAATTTATGAGCATCAGTATATCCTCTATTTTTTAATATTCTAATAACAAAATCATAATTACAAAATTTAAGTGTTTTTTTTGCATCCCACGAATCATTATAGTGATTTCTTTTTTTATCTACAGCATCAGTATACAACTCAAAACCCCAGAATACTGCTTGTAACAATTGGTCAAAAGTATTGGAATACCATGTAACTGCAGTTCCAAAATATGTGCAACGAAACGAATACTGAGGAATATAACCTTGTGTCCAATTCAAATTAGAATTCCTATCTAATATAAGATGGCTTTTTATAGCAAAAAATCGAGCAGTCTGCAAACAATCGGTAGCTTTTTCTATAAAATATTTTGATACTCTTACAGGTTGATGGATAATTATTTTACATGGATTGAATTTAACAATATGTAACTGATCTGCAAAAGACAAATAATCATTCATAAATTCCTTATATGTTTTTTCAACAGCACGATACTTTATCATACATTCATAAATTTCAGGTTCTTTGATATTTGGATACAATTTAATAAAATCCTCTATTTTTTTATATTCATCATCAACTTTACGAATTCTCAAATAATCATCGCATTTAGGATATGTTTTTGCAGTAATGGTCAATGTACCTTGCATAATTCATCACGTTCCTTCTTTAATTTCTTCAATTCCCCATTCATCTGCATCTGCTTATTCAGCTGCTTTTCTTTACGGATCTTACCCTCTAATACAGATATCTGTTTTTCTAACTGTTTCCTGTGTTCATCTCTTGCTACAGAAGCTTTTAAGCTTTCTCCGCTTGTTTCAGCCTTTAGCTTATCTCCTGCAATCTGACGCACATAATTTTCATATACTGCATCAACATTCAATCCTTCAAGTTTTAATGGTAACTCATCCTCTGGTAACCATTCTGTATGATAATAACCATTTACCTTAAATGCTTTATTACCTGAAACAGCTGCTTCCTTATATCCTATCCAAGCTTGATACTTTCCCTTATACTCTAATAAGAAAAGAATATGATAAGGGATTGTTCTGTCTATTTGACGTAACAATCCTTCATCTAAAACTGGAGTATTTAGTCTTACCTCAAATACTTCTAATTCTGTTACTTCATTTCCTTGAGCTAAGTTAGTAGTAGAAGCTGCTATTTTGTTTTTCCAATAGATAATCTTAACCTGTTCAACGAATACTTTTCGTAATGTAGGTGTTATATCTATATTCTCATAGAACTTTTGTTTTGGAATTCTTCTATTGAATTCCGTTGTCTTAGGCAATCCTATCATTATTCGCCCTCCGCTATTACTTAATTACTAAGAAACAAATAAGTTCAAAATCATCTAATCCTGATACTGACGACATCAGTGCAGATGTACCACCTGCAGAGAATAAGCTATCAATATCACTTTCTTCTTTAGAATTGATAATAGATTCAATTGCTTCACTAAGAAGTTCAGACATTTCAACCATATCTCTTCCATCATCTGTTTCTTCATTAAATTGCTGGCATAAATATTTTATTGGTTCATTCTTTCCTCTACATAGAAGTCTAATATCATCTAACATCTTCTTAGGATTCAAATAGTCACAAATAACTTCTCCATCAATTCCAATATATACCATATAGAAAGGATGAATTCTGTTTTGATTATCAATATTTACACTATTGTTTATATTTCTAAGTACAAAGATAACGCCTTCTGGTAAATCTTCTGTTGCAGGAACTACAGCATGAAGTCCTTTTGGTTTCTTTTCTAAATCTGGATGTGTCTTTACATATTCCAATAGATCAAGTCTAAACTCATTAAGGCCTAAATCCATAATAGAGATACCTGAAGACATATCTTCTATATCTACTACTTCTTCTTGCAATCGTTTTAATTGCTGTTTACGGTATTCAAGATCACCCTTCTCTTCTGGATTAATTAAATCATCATCACCTGTAGAAGTCATAATAGAAATCTTCATTCTTGTCTCTACACGACTCTTTAAGTTAATGTATTCATCTAAGTCCATATCAGGCCAGAAGTTCACCAATTGGATATATTGATTCTTACTTCCAATACGATCAATTCTACCAAAACGCTGAATAATACGCACAGGGTTCCAATGAATATCATAATTCACCAAGTAATCACAATCCTGTAAGTTCTGCCCTTCTGATATACAGTCTGTTGCAATCAATATATCAATATCAGCATCACTTTCAGGCATTAATAAATCCTTGCCTTTTGAGATAGGTGAAAAGCATGTCAGTACATTGTTGAGACTTGCTTTAAATCCTTTAATAGTTGTTTTACCATCTATTGAACCTGTAATGACTGCAGTATTTAAACCATATTTCTTTTTGACATAAGTACTTACATGTTCATATAAGTATTCTGCAGTATCTGAGAAAGCAGAAAAGATAAGTACTTTCTTGTTTCCAGGATTAATAGGATTTTCAATCTTATCAGATACCAGCTTTAAGAGTTCTTGTAGTTTGGTATCATGTTCTGGAGTAATATCTGCAACCATGAGTGTTAACAACTCTAAAGTCTTAGCATCCTTTTCTAGTTCTGCACGCCAAGTCATATAATCCATATCTGCCAAATCAATCTTTACCTTCTTACCAACAGTAAAGTAATCTGTATTATTGTCATCTATATCCCATTCTGAATCTGATGCTTCATACATATCAATATCTGAATGTCCATACTTTTCAAATCTATCAATAGATTTGATTGTCTCATCAATAAGTGACTCAATACGTTTTAATGTCAGCTGGAATGAACTCACTGAACTTTCTAGTCTCTTTAATAGATTAATACTCATTAATCTACGTATACCTTGTTCACGACCACTCTGAGTTAAGTTATCAGCTTTATTATGAGTAATATCAATATACTTCTTCATCTTACTAGGGAAAATATAGTTTGACGGTGTATAAATACAAAGTGATAACATCATCAATAATCCATAAATCTGATTATAGTTAATAGCTGAATCTAAGTCAGTAAGCTGTGGTCTTAGACTAATTGGCTTCTTTCTTTCAGGGAATTTACCAATTTCCGCAGTATTATAATACTTTTCAATATGTTTTCTAGAACGTGCAATGGTAACACTGTCTAATAGTTCAAAGAAATCAAAATCTAATGTCTTTAATAAAGCATCAGTTGTTTTATCTCGAGCATCTAGTTTACTCCAAGCATTAAAAGCTTTTTGCGCTTGTCTGAATATTTCATCAACAGTCTTACTTGTATCTAACTTATCATTAATAAGTGTGGAATCACCTTCATAGGCAATAGCTAACTGGTTCTTCAAGTCTATAAACTTATTATTAACAGGTGTTGCTGAAAGCATTAAAACTTTAGTTTTTACACCTGTTCTAATAACTTTATCCATCAGTTTCACATATCTATTTTCTACCGTATTCGCATGTGTTCCTGCACCATTACGGAAGTTATGTGATTCATCAATAACAACTAAATCATAGTTACCCCAATTTAATCGATCCAAGTCTAAACCATTAGAAATACCATGTGATCTAGATAAATCTGTATGGAATAAAACATCATAATTAAGTCTATCTGCTGCAATAGGATTATTTACATAGTTATCCTTATATGTATTCCAGTTTTCAGATAATTTCTTAGGGCATAAAACAAGAACACTCTTGTTTCTACTCTCATAATACTTTACTACAGCAAGTGCTGTATAAGTCTTACCAAGCCCTACACTATCTGCAAGAATACATCCATTATATCTTTCTAACTTATTGATTATTGCGAGAACAGCATCACGTTGGAAATCATATAACATATTCCATATTTTACTTTGTTTAAATCCTGTTGCTTCATTAGGCAATTCATCTTCTGAAATATCATCTAGAAACTCACTGAACACATGATAAAGTGTCATATAATAAATGAACTCTGGTGAATTCTCATTATAAGCAGTAGTAATATTCTCAATTACTACATCTGTAACATCTTGAAGTTTCTTCTTATCATTCCATAATGATTCAAACAGCTGTATATATTGAGCAGAAAAAGGAGCTTCAAAACGGTTGGTCATATTATAACTATTATTACCTCTATCACAACCAATATCCACAGTAGTAAAGCCACTAATAGGCATATAAGCTACATTACTTGTTGGTCCTGTTACAGTCATAAAACCACCCATAATCTCATTAGTTGTATTAGATTTAAATGTTGCTTTTCTTCTAATCCAATCAGCACATTCTTTTGCGATAGCTTTCTGAGTCATTTCATTACGTAGCTTTATTTCAAATTCTGTGCCATATAAACTACTTTCACGATTGAGTCTTGGAATATAGAATTCTCTCTTTTGTTTCTCTGATTTTTCTGTAACGAATGTAGGAGAAGTAAAAATAAAACGACATTCATCTACTTGTTCCAACTGTTTTCTTAGTTCTTTATATGCATACATAGAAAAACATGCAGCAGCAATTGAAACCTTACTCCCCTTACCTATAGTAGATGCCATATCATCACGGACTATTTCCGTAACGTTATCAAATATTTTAACGTCCATTTGTTCATCTCCTTACTCTAATGTATATATGTTTTTTTTCTTGTCTAAAACTTATTATTTGTGATAAAACCTGTATTTATAATTATACGATAAGATTCACAAAACATAAACCTAGACCTATAAATATATTATATATTTGTGAATAAAACTAATAGACTATCCTAAGATATATTTTACTACTTTCCAACTGTTCGTGCATGCAATTGATGCTTCACACCGACTATTATTAGGCGTTTATAGATATTTTCTTGAAAACTTTATCACTTACTCCCATTAAACTGTAAACATTAAAAAAGAACGGCTAAAACCGTTCCTTTTACCTATTACTCATCTGACTTAGAAAATGTATAATACCCATCTATTTCAATTTCACCATTACTTAATTTTTTAAATTTAACAGTCTTCTTATAATCATTTTCTACTTGATAATCATCTGCACTATATGATTCATAATATGGATGATAAGGCATTGATTTGTGTTTTGTATAAGTTATTTTATTACCGTCTATCTTTCCATAATAAATATCTTCATACAAATCTTCATATACGTCTGATTGATCAATCAATTCATCGTAATAAGTAACATCGTCTCCGTTGATTTCAATATATCCATACTCTTTATCATCCCATAAAGCCCAAATTCCATCATACTGATGAACAGCGTCATAATATACCTTTACATAGATACCACAACCTAAAATAACAACTGCCACAATAACTCCAATAATAAATCTTTTATAAAACTTCTTATCAGCTTTAATCATATTAAAATACTGATGGCTCTTTTCTGAATCAGTTAATGTTGTTAACAAGTTTATTGTCATATAGCCAAAAGAATTCTCAAACTCAACTTTGTCTTCCTGAAATTCTTCTGATTCATTTAACTTATACACACCTTCATATGGAAAAGCTCCTTCATAATGCTTTAATACACCATCTTTATCCAAATAGATACTCTCTGATAATTTCTGTGGTAGAACTAAATATGACTTTTAACCATAATTAAATTTATTATTTAAGAATTCTATTTCACTCTCATCAAATATATATCTTACTTTCTTTTCTCTCTCAAAAGTAACTTTTGTAGAATCACATTCAACCACTTAAAAATTCAACAACTCCGCGACTTCTTCCAATGTATCGAGAATCACATGAAATTCTAAGTCCCCGATATATTTATTTTCAGCAACATAGTTATCCCATAGTAAATACATCTGAGGCTCCTCGCGTAAATCCTTCAAAATATCTTTCCAGTCTTTGATGTCCTCAACGGAATCACGCTTTTGCGCTGTATGTAATACTGCGGCTCTAAAAATCTCAATACGAACTTCAGATTTCCGGCTACGATACAATGTATGGAAATCATAAAAATCTCTTGCTCGTGTGGTGCTGATATTACGTCGAATAATCGTTTCATATTTTTCAGCTAACACCGTTTCGAGAGTATAAGCCATTACTGGTACAGTCTTGTCCTCAAACAGCATTGGGAAATTATATTGCACTGCAGCCGGAGTAATTGCATCACCAGTTGTTACATCTATCTTCATTGGAGTGTCAATTTTGCCGTATTTTGCACGCAAATGCACTCGGAAGTTATTATAAGTATCTTCCTCACGGATAGGCTCAGTGCTCTCATATTCAAAAACAATACCATCATTTACATCTACTATCAGAATTTCTTTAACAATCCTGACAATATCATCTTCTTCCATTTGGATGCCTCGAACCGTAGTATCCATATCCATCGTAGTACGCTCGCTGATACCAATCATTGAAGAAATAAGCAGGCCACCCTTGAGAATAAAGTTCTTTTGGTAGTTCGAATTGGCCAAACGCTCTAAAATACGCTCAAACAAGAACATTTGCAGCACTTCTTGCGCACGAAGATTCCTTTTTGCTGCTACACTTCGAATAGTTCCCTTTAGTTGCTCTGGTGTTTTCATTACAACACCTCCATATAGGTTCTGATCTTATCTTCTATCCCAAATAGCTTTCCGTATTTTAATAATTTTCGTCTATTGGGTTTGGTCCTGAAGTAGCATTTAATTGCCTGTGTATATAGTTGCATATCCATTTGCTCTTTGTCGCGAATCAAATCGCAAATGCACCGTTCTCTATCATATAAACTCACTTCCGCGCCTTGCGGTGAATGCGTTTGTGTAATTCCAATCTCATATAAATCTCTTGGTAAATAGTGGCTCCTCAAGTTAGGATTATCACGTTTCAAGATAGTAATATTCTGCCCCCTGGGAACCGTAATATCATATAAATGGGGTGTTCGATCTGATAGTCCCCACAAATACAACGCTGTACCATAAGAAAATATGGCTGCCCGACACTGTTCTTGGAGTAACGCAAACTCATCTGGGATGCTCTCTGTAATCACATATAGTCCCTTGCGTACCTGTTCCAGCTTACCAGCATCCGTATACTTGCGTAGCATAGGCCTACTGATTCCTATTTTTTCAACCTGTGCAGTCCTAAAAAAACCGTTGTTTGCTTCGGCCAACTCACTTATCTTCGCCCAAATCTGATTCATTGTACACCTCCTCACAATAGCATTTACATTCATGCTACAAATTATATCAAGTTGAAGTAAGAATGTAAATGCTTTTTCAAATACTAGTGTGTCCATATTACAAATTCTTATACATAAGCGGTCCGGATTGTTCCGAGCCGCTCGTGTCAAATCACTTTGATTTTCTTGAGTGTTGAACCGCAAACTCTACCCATAATAAAATCTAATAAAATAACATTTTCCTACTTTTTTGTACATTTATTTATATTTTCATGTACTTATCTTACATACTTCCAATACTTTTTTATTTTTTCCAAACACATATTTCCTACTTACTTCAGTATCTGCTGTGCCTTATTGGAATTAAGCGTTCTATAGTTATCAGACGACTTCAGAAGTGCGTAGTTCAACTCAAACTTGAGATACTTGATTTATGCAAAGTAATGCTGTCTCATATTATAGATTGCCTTATTAGTGTTTTTTCGCTATATGACATAATTCCTTGATAGAACGATAGTCTTCCTTGGACAAATGCTTCGTCAGCTGCTTAACTGTAAGATACCTATATTGAGCTTCCTATATGTATTATACCATTGCTTACTCAAGAATTTCTCAATCAAATGCATTAATGGCATTCATCCTTTACCTATATTTTATATTGAGGCGGGGATTTTCTGCCGTTTCTTTAGATAAAAAGAGCATGCATTCGCACACTCTTCTATTTTTAATATTAGAAAAAGATGTTTTACCATCTTCTTCGTCTAATTATTCTCTTACCATTGAAACTTACCAAACAGACTTCAAGCCAGGCCATGAAAAAGAAAACTAGTTTAATAAACCACCAAATTAACCATAATGGGAAGAATAGAAGATACATTAATAACCTAAACATTTAGATAACCCCTCTCTTATCAATTTGAATAATACATTTAGTTGTCCTATTATCTACAAAACTATATTCACAAGCTTTTCATCCATCACCTAATCCATTAAAACCATCCTTTTCTTCTCATTGCTTGCTTAGCATTGAAAACTCCCAAGAACACTTCAAGCTGAAACATAAATCCAAAGACTAATTTAATAAATGTTTTAAATATCCACCACAAAATATAAAATGGGCCTATAATCACATAAAATGACATTTTAAACAGAATGTAGTAAAAATTAAAAATAAATCTAATCATTTAGATGACCTCTCTCTTATCAATTTTGATTGCTCATTTAACAGTCGTACTCTTTACATCATAAAACATTGTATTCTTGGAATCATTCCAGCCTTTTCAATTCAATGATACACTATCCAATCATGTTTTAATATCAATTTAGAATTATTTCTGAATCTTTGCGAGTTCAAAAATAACTAGAATTGGAAATACTAAAATCACCAACAATACCTTCAAAACCTTACCTACTAGTAAAAGCTTATCATCAGTACTCATTGCAATTTTTCTCTTTTATTTAAATAAGTCCCAGAAACTTACAGTAGTCTTTCTGTAGATTTTATTATAGGCGGCTTTCCTAGGATTCGTAATCCATCCTCTGCCTTTCTTACCATATCCAGGTACAAGAGCTCTCTTAATTGATCTTTTAGCTCTTCCTGTTGTTCTAGCACTAATAGATTTTTTTAATGATGGTGTTCTTACTCCGAACTTCATATTACTCATCCCCTTTCTTACTACCATCATATACTATTTTCCACCTTCATGTATTCCGTACCCCTCTGACAACGCCTTTCTAGAGGTGTTTCTAAAATATTTTGAAAATTTCATGATAAAAGGAGGTAATACGTAAAATGGTCAACCGTATTAAAAAGAATACAGATATTCCTATGGTCTTTATGACTTATGCGAATGTTGTGTATAGCTATGGTATTGAGAAGTTATGTTCAAAAATGATAGAAGGCAATATGAGTGGAATGATTCTTCCTGATGTTCCTTTTGAAGAAAAAGAAGAATTTGATATAGTCTGTAAAGAGTATGGACTAGATCTTATTAGTACGATTGCTCCTACAAGTCATCAGCGTATCCAGACAATTGCGAAAGAAGCAAATGGCTTTATTTATTGTGTTTCTTCTTTAGGTGTCACTGGTGTACGTTCAAAGATTACAACTGATATTGGTGCTATGGTTGATTTAGTACGTGAAGTGACTGATGTGCCTGTAGCAGTAGGATTTGGAATCTCTACAACAGAACAGGCAAAAAAGATGGCATCTCAATCAGATGGTGCCATCGTTGGTAGTGCAATTATTAAGATTATTGAAAAATATGGAAAAGATGCGCCACAATATGTAGAAGCATATGTGAAAGAAATGGTGAAAGCACTTAAGTAAACTTGGTCCTAGGATCAAGTTTTTTTCATAAAAAAGAGCGCTCACGCGCTCTAATCTGAAATTCTATTATACTTCTTTCCACCCACTTCAACTTTAACATTATTTATTCTATTGAGGTAAATAGTCTGATCAATCTCTTTTGTTTTATAATCATTATTACTCGTATAATCATAAGATTGACTATAGAAGTTAACTTTGTTGTTTATTAGACTTCCTACATATATACATTTATAATATGATTTTTTTCTCTCTTCATCTCTATTTGTTTCATAGAATGTGACTTCATCACCATCTATAATAAAATAGTTTCCTTCTAAATCTCCTTCTATATTCCACATTCCATCATATGCATGATAATGATCATAAGTTACTTTTGCATAGATACCACCACCAAGTAGAAGAACACATACGACAATCAGTGAACCAAATGCTTTTTTATTCTTCTTGAATGCATGACAGAAAGCCATAAATGTATTTTTGATAGATTCTTCATCTTCAGGCTCTTCTATTTTTGGTTCATGTAACATCTTACCTTGAGTTGTAAGCATCACCCCTATTCCATTTATTGCCTTTCCAAATACCCATACAAGAATCATTAAGAATACGAAAATAACTGTATAATAGATCTTCATCTTCAAGAAATATTCATTTCCTAGATAATGATACAAAAGAAATGCATTCACTAATATACCTATTAGAGTAAAAATCTTTGATAATGCTTTGAGTTCCCTTCCTAATCTATAATGCATAATTAATCTCCCTTCATATTAGATTGTCTCTCATTATATCATACAATTATTTAAAAACAGTTCTATTTTCATCAGATGCTCAATACTCACATCTATATTCACAATCTATATAATTAGAAAATCCTTACATTGTATAGACACAAAAAAACGTTAACAAGAAATGGTGACTTTTTTATATACAAAAAACTCTCTCAATTAAAAGAGTTTAAGTATTGTGAGTTAGTTAGTTAGTTAGTTAGTTAGTTAGTTAGTTTATTTAGTTAATTAAACTTAGTGAGTTTGCTAAATTTGTATAATATTTAGTTTATTTTATCAATTAAGCTAAATATGTTTGCTTATTTTGTTAAATAATTAGTTTATTTTGTTAAATTTTGTTTATTTATTGTATTAAACTAATAAATCAGTTATACTCTATTTAAACAAAGATAGTTTTATATAGTAGTCAAATTTTCATGTAATTAAATATGATAGAAAGGAGAAACTATGCTTAGCATCGAATTAAATGATTTAATCAAACAAATAATTAAGACAAAAGCCGAATCACAAACTATAGAAATTAAAGCAGCACACAAAGGAACACCTAAACGTTTATATGATACATTATCAAGTTTTTCAAACCAGGACAGTGGTGGAATAATTGTATTTGGTCTAGATGAATCATTGGGTTTTGAACCCGTAGGTGTTTATGATTTGCAGGATTTACAAAAAAAAGTAACTGAACAATGCAACCAAATGGAACCTGTAGTTCGTGCTATATTTACAACCACAGAATATAAAGGGGTTAATATCTGTAGTGCAGAGATACCATCAATAGATATCACTAATCGTCCATGTTACTATCGTGGTGCAGGAAAAACAAAAGGATCTTATGTTCGTGTAGGTGATGCAGATTTACCAATGACAGACTACGAAATATATAGTTTTGAATCTTATAAGGCCCATGTTCATGATGATGAAAGACCAATCAATCGAGCTAATATATCTTTATTAGATGAAGCAGGTATCAATAACTATATTCTTCAAATGAAATTAAATAGACCTTATTTTTCAAAATTATCAGAAGAACAGATTTACGAATTATTATCTATTACACGAAACGGCGTACCCACTCTAGCTTCTGTATTGAATTTTGGAATATATCCACAAGGATTGCTTCCACAATTAGCTATTACCGCAACTGTTATTCCTGGTACTGAAATTGGTGAAACAACAAATGATGGTGTTCGTTTTCTAGACAACAAAAGAATTGAAGGAACATTGTCTGAAATGTTAGATGAAGCAATTGCCTTTTGTAATAGAAATATGCGTACTCAAACAATCATTGATCCAACAACAGGAAAAAGAAACGATAAAACCGAATATCCTATTAACGCCATCAGAGAAGCTATACTTAATGCATTAATTCATCGTGATTATAGTATTCATACTGAAGGAACTACTATCCAGATTTCTTTCTTCACTAACCGTCTAGAGATTCATAGTCCAGGCAGCCTTTATGGAAGAATGACTGTTAATGATTTAGGAAAAGCAAGACCTGATTTAAGAAATCCTGCACTTGCAACAATGTCTGAATTCTTACTTAAGACAGAAAATAGATATTCAGGTATTCCTACTATTCGTAGAGAAATGAAAGAACATGGTTTACCAGAACCTTTATTTGAAAACAAAAGAAACGAGTTTGTAGTCACTTTATTCAACAAAACAGAAAGCCCAATAGATGATATTCACGATAATACTGATTTAATCACTTTTTGTAAAACTCCAAGAACAAGACAGGAAATAAGTGATTATCTAGACCTTAAAACAGTCTATTTCGTAACAAAAAAATATATACAACCTCTTGTTAATCAAGGAAAGCTAAAACTCTTGTATCCCGACAAACCAAAAAGTAAAAATCAAAAATATTATTCTTAGTGGAAAAACTCCTTTTACATTTTCAGCAAAAGGAGTTTTTCTTATCTTAAGAAAACTTAAGTACCTTACCATCTACCCTATTAGTATAATAAGATAAACGGAGGGAATGACCATGAACAAGACTCTTACATTCAGATTTGCGAAACGTAGTGATACAGCACTCATTCTTCAATTCATTAAAGAATTAGCTGATTATGAAAAGATGCTAGATGAAGTAGTTGCAGATGAAGCTACACTTGAAACATGGATATTTGATAAGCAGAAAGCAGAAGTAATCTTTGCGGTAGTAAATAATAAAGAAATAGGTTTTGCCTTATTCTTCCATAGCTTCTCTACATTCCTAGGACGTTCTGGTATTTATCTAGAAGATTTGTATGTAAAACCAGAATGTCGTGGAAACGGTTATGGTAAGGCAATTCTTAAGAAGCTCGCTTCTATTGCAGTAGAACGCGGCTATGGACGTTTAGAATGGTGGTGTCTAGACTGGAATAAGCCTAGTATTGATTTCTATTTATCTCTAGGTGCCAAGCCTATGTCAGATTGGACAGTATATAGAATTACTGGAGATACTCTAAAAGAACTCGCAGACTAGAGGAGGTGTTCCTATGAAGAAGAAAACAATTATATCAATCATATTTGCCTGTATGATTATTGTAAGTGGTGTAATGTATTGGAATTATTCTAAAGACTATAATCATGTAATCAAAGAGAACTGGAATATATCTATTCCTTCAGATTCTCATTATTCTGAAGTATATAGTAAGGATGCTAGATCAAGTTTTAATGGAGATGGTGTCCGTTATCATGTTTTTACATATGAAAATGAAGAACCTATCGAAAAAATGTTTTCCTGGAAAAAAGATCAAGGAAAAACCATCTATGATGGTAACTATATAGATGCAACCAATAAATGGTTAGATGAGATCAATATACTTGCAATAAGTCGTCCTCAACATGCAGATTGCGTCTATTGGTATAAATCACATGAAGACCATAGTGAAATAATCATATTATGGAACAAGAAAGAAAAGAGACTCTATATAGTGGAGTCATTTATGTAGAAAGAACCTGTTCAAATGAGCAGGTTCTTTTACAGTTCGTATTTTTTTGCAATCCTTTCAAGTACTTCATCAGCATCTATAATGTTTCATGCCAAAAGAGATATCCTCCACAGCACTATTTTCAAATATAATATAATAATATTTTCATATACCATCTGCTTAATGGATCCTATTTAGTGCTATACTATTAACAAGCAATAGTAAGGAGACATAAGTTATGGACAAAATATTAGAATGGGCAAAAGAATTACAGAGCCTTGCACAAGCAGGACTTTTCTATGGACACGATGTATATGATAAAGAGCGTTATCAGCGTATAAGAGAGATTGCAGCAGAAATGATGTTAACAAGAACAGATATACCAGCCGAAAAGATTCATGGATTATTCTGTAATGATGTAGGCTATCAAACGCCAAAAGTAGACACTCGTGCAGCTATATTCAAGGATGGGAAGAATCTTCTTGTAAAAGAGAAAGGGCAATGGTCTGTTCCTGGAGGATGGTGTGAATTTAATCTTTCTCCTGCTGATAATGTAGTGAAAGAAACTAAAGAAGAAGCAGGATTGGATGTCTGTGTTAAAAAGGTCATATCTGTACAAGATAGAGATAAGCATAACCTTCCACCTTATGCTTATGGTGTTGTAAAGATTTTCTACTTATGTGAAGTACTAGGTGGAGAGTTTGTTGAAAATATAGAAACAACTGAAAGTAGATATTTTTCTAAAGAAGAACTTCCAGAATTAGCTGAACATAAATGTAACAAAGAACAAATACTGATGTGTTTTGACGCTTATCAATCTGATCATTGGACAGTAACTTTTGATTAGAAATTATATCTTTCAAATTAACACCACTAAAAAAATGGGGCTGTAACGAATAAATAGTATTTACTACTACCTTGAGCGTTACAGCTCTTTTTCGTATATTCCCACCTAAAAAGGTTATTCACCACGTGGCGGTGAATAACCTTTTCATATTTCAGACGCACTTAAAAAGAACTTGCCCCTTTCTTAAAATAATTTTATCAATCAAATAGTTTAGTGTTTCTATGTTAGTAGAAAACTCTATGCAACTTGCATATTTATACTTTTGAGTATATCTTTTCCACAATCTCTGTAAAGTTGAATCTTGACTAATAGAAAGTATTATCTCTTTAGAATCTCGTAGCAGAGAGTTAGTTTCTCTTTTTGTGCATGTCTTAATAAATGCCAAAGACAAATCATCATAATCTATGGACTCTCTGTAACACCCAAAAAGAGTTGTCACATCGTAAAAATCACGCATTCTTGTATTCAAAACTCCTCTTGAAAGGATTGTTTGTATTTTTTCCGCAAGCAGTGTTTCTAAATTATAAGACCATAAAGGTATTGTTCTTTCTTCTAACAACAATGGATATTCATATTTTATTTCATTTGGCGTGATTACATCCCCTGTAGATATATCTATTTTAATCGGAACCACAAGTTCTTCAAGTTTTGCATCTATATGAACTCTTAATCCCGGATATTCCATGTTATCCATGACATCTAACACGTCTTTCAAAACAAATTCAATATGATCATCAAGAACAATATCTTTAATCTCGCTGATAATTTTCGTTGTTTCTTCCTTTGTTAAATCAAAATTACGTATTGTTGTATCAATATCCATTGTCGAACGCATAGCAATACCAATCATAGAAGTCACCAATATTCCGCCTTTGATTATAAAATCATCTTTATACTTTGAATACCTTATTCGCTCCAGAAAACGTTCCATCATATATATTCTCAACAAAGCAATTGGATCTGTACCATTTTTCTTAGCTAAATTCTTGATCTTTCCTTTTATTTGTGCAGGAGTCAAATACATTACAACAATATCTCCATATATTGTTTAATTATTTTTTCCAGTCTAAATGTCTTCGCATAAAACATTAAACAGTTTAGATCCTTATCTTTTCTTTTTACATAGGATTTTAATGCAGCATTAAAATCCTGTATTTCAAAATTACTTCTATTTCTTACCAAATCACAAACTGTTCTTTCTAAATCATACATTGGAATCTCATGACCGAATTGATTTACAACAGTTTTTTTACCTAAATCCAATAATTCTCTCTTTACAGTATACACTTTATACCCAGCGCGAGTTAAGGTAGTTGGATTATAGCCAGAATACATCGTAATATTATGAATCATAGGTTCTCGATCCACTAAACCATAATAATACAAAGCATCATCGTGAGATACCACTCCTTTTGGACAACGTAACGATAATACATAGGCTTCATCTTCTAACGTTTCTTTTGAGATATAAATACCTGGTCCTACCTTTTCCATATTATTTCTCTTAATGAAATTATAAATAGACTGTCTAGACAAATTCACTTCTTTTAAACTTTTTAAATTCAAAACACCATTATTCATATAACTAAGTATTTCATCCATGATATCACCTCATGTTTACATTCTTGCTAATATTATATATTATATTAGCGTTTTTGTAAATCGAGTTCCTCACAGATTACTCCTCCTATAAGAATCATACTCAATTATTTTGAAAATTTCTTAGATTCATCTACAAAAATGTGCTTTTATAACACGTAATGTATTCTATCTTTATCAAAACGATTCTGTTGAGGACGCACTGATTCAGGATATCCACATGCAATAATTGCGAAAGCTTCTAAGTTTTCAGGTATATTTAATACTTCACGCACTGCATCCATTCTCTCTTTTAATGGTGCAATACCTAACCATACAGCACCAAGTCCAAGTGAATCTGCTTCTAATAGAAGATTTTCTACTGATGCACTCATATCAATATGGGCATATTCAGGCATTCTACAGTTAATACGATAACATGCAACAAAAGTAAGAGGTGCAGATGCACAGCATGATGCATAAGTGCTTGTTTTTGATAGTTTTTCTATTGTTTCTTTGTTTTTGACTACATAGAATTCCAAAGGCTGTTGGTTTCCTGCAGATGGTTCAGCCATAGCACCTTTCAACATCATTTCTATTTTTTTATCTTCTACCTTCTTATCTAGATATTTTCTAACACTTGTTCTATGAAATAATTATTTCATTCTTATTCTCCTTATCCCTAAGTAATTTATATGTTGTCTAATAGTTATTAAGATTATCTCCCAAGTTCTATCTCTTTTCTCCCAAATCGATACCATTTTTGGGAGATAAATAATTATATTGGGAGAAAAAAATGCAACGTTAGATTTCTAACATTGCATTTTTGTTTACATTAATATTTAGGTGTTAATCCTACATACATATCTTTGTAGTGTTTTGCACTCTGTTCCCAAGAGACATCTTTGTTCATATTACGAACTACCATGTCATCCCAGTATGGTCTACTTTCGAAGTAAAGTGTCTTAGCACGATTAATTGCATCGTATAAAAGTCCACTTTCATATCTATCGAATGTAAATCCATTACCAGTGTTATCAAATAAGTTATAAGGCTGTACTGTATCTTTTAATCCACCAGTTTCTCTTACGATTGGTACTGAACCATATCTCATACTAATTAACTGAGTTAATCCACATGGTTCAAATCTAGATGGTACTAATAATGCATCACATCCAGCATAGATGTTATGTGCTACATTTTCATTGTAGGCAATGTAAGCACAGAAGTTACCCTTATACTGGTTTTCATAATAACGGAATGCATCTTCATATTCTGCATCACCTGTACCTAATACAACAACCTGTGTATGTTCATCCATAATATGTGGAATTACATTATTTACAAGATCTAGACCCTTCTGGTTAGTCAAACGTGAAATCAAACCAATCACAATCTTATGATCATCTACTTCTAATCCTAATGATTCCTGTAAAGCTTTCTTATTTGCTTTCTTATTTTCAATAACATTCATACTATCGTATGGCGCAGCTAATAGTTTATCAGTTGCTGGATTCCAGATATCTGTGTCAATACCATTTACGATACCTACAAGCTTGTTATGATGATATCTTAAGTGTTCTTCAAGACCTTCACCATATTCTTCTGTCTGGATTTCACCAGCATATGTATTACTTACTGTAGTTACAACATTACTATAAGTAATGCCACCCTTTAACATATTCGCATCCAACCAATTCTGTGTGAGGCAGTCTTTATTAAATACATAATCAGGAAGTCCTGACCAGTATTGAATAGTCTTTCTATCATAGATTCCCTGGAATCTTAAGTTATGAATAGTAAGTACACAGCTTGCACGTCCTACATTGCTGTCTTTAAAGCATGTTCTTAAGTATAGAGGAACTAAAGCAGCCTGCCAGTCATGACAATGTACAACATCAGGTGTCCAATCTAAATAGTTAAGTGCTGCAAGAGCCGCTTTACCAAAATAACAGAATTTAGGAATATCATCGATTAGATTAGTATATGGATTACCCCAAGAGAAGAATTCATCGTTATCAATAAAATCATAAACAACGCCATCTTCCTGGTATTCCATAATACCTACATAATACTGTTTACCATCTGCACATAAGTCCATAGAGAATGAACCTTTATATTCCATCTTTTCCTGGAACTTCTGTGGAATACATTTATATCTAGGAATAATAACCTTAACATCACAATTCAACTTAGCAAGACTCTTAGGAAGAGCAGACATAACATCTCCTAATCCACCTGTCTTTACAAATGGATAACATTCAGAACCAATGAATGCTACACTTCTACGTGGGCCTAAATCAACTGGTGCTGGAGCAGGTGCTTCTTCAATAGGAGTTTCCTGAACAACTACTTCAGGTTCTACTTCAACCTTCTTTTCAACTTCAGGAGCTACTGTTTCTTCTACTTTAGGTACTTCCTTCTTAACTGTTTCTTTCTTAGTAGCTGTAGCCTTCTTAGTTGTCTTCTTTGCAGTTGCTTTCTTAGTTGTCTTTTTAGGTGCTTCTTCTTTTACAGTTTCTGTCTTAGCTGCAGCTTTTTTAGCTGTAGTCTTCTTAGTTGTTGCTTTCTTTGTTGCAGTCTTTTTAGCTGTTTCCTTTTTAGGTTCAGCTTCCTTTACTGTTTCCACCTTAGCAGCTACTTCCTTTACTGGAGCTTCTTCTTTAACTGCTTCTGTTTTTGTAGTTGCAGTTTTCTTAGCAGTTGTCTTTTTAGGAGCAGCTTTCTTAACTGTAGTTTTCTTAACTGTTTCCTTTTTAGGAACAGCTTCCTTTACTACTTCTACCTTAGTAGCTGTTTCCTTTACAGGCTCTACCTTTTTAGTTTCAGCCTTTACAGCTGTAGTCTTCTTAGTTGTTTCTTTTGCAGGAGCAGTTTTTTTAACTGTTGTTTTCTTTGTAGTTGTAGTCTTCTTAGCTGTCGCTTTTTTAGGTTCAGCTTCTGTTACTGTTTCTACTTTAGTAACTGTTTCCTTTACAGGAGCAGCTTCTTTTGTTGTATCCTTAGCAGCTGTTGTTACTGTTTCTTCCTTAACAGCAGCTGCTTTTGTAGTTCTTTTCTTTGTAGTTTTCTTTCTCATATCTTCTTCTCCGATCTCTTAGATTAAATCAAAACATAAAAGCCTAACTTTCTCATTTTCTCTTGCAACATCCCCTACTATTACAATTAAACTTTAAGTTCACTTAAAGTTAGTAATATATTCAAAATATTTCTTTATTTATTGTACCATAATCTGTAAAAGTTGTTTATACAAAAGAGACTTATTCCAAAAAATGGATTTATGCATATTTCTCCAAATACTTATTATTATATGTATTCTTATCAACACAAACATATACTTTATCCCAGAAAGCATCATAATCAAGAAATAAAATATTTTGTGTTTTGAAAGCGACATCTTGAATATTCTGTGTGGTAGGTGTGCATACTATTATATCAATCATAGTAACCGGAAAATTTATTTGCCTCATCCCATTGAAATCTCCGTCATTTTAGAGTAAAATGAGGCAGATAATTCTGAAATGAGGTAGATAACATGAAAGCTTTTGATTATATAAAAGAGCCAGAAAAGTTGCTTACTCCTGAAATTGTGCAAATGATTGGAAAAATTCATGAGCACAAAGGTAAGCAAGAGCTTTTTTTGGAAGCTAATATTGATGAATTGAAAACCCTTCTTGAAGTTGCTTTGATTCAAAGTACAGGTGCTTCTAACCGTATTGAGGGTATTTATACAACAGATAAGAGATTGGAAGAATTGGTCAGCCAAAAGGCAGAACCAAGAAATCGATCTGAGCAGGAAATCTCAGGTTACCGAGAGGTGCTTTCTACAATCCACGAAAGCTATGAGTATATTGTACCCAGACCTAATATTATTTTGCAGCTTCATCGTGATTTGTATTCCTACGCCGGTTCCGGTGGAGAATATAAAAATGCTGATAATGTAATTGCAGAAACAGATGCAGAAGGTCACCAGAAAGCAAGATTTATTCCGGTTCCTGCCTTTCAGACTACGGAAGCTATGGATGAATTGTGCAGACATTTTTTAGAAGCATGGAATACTGATAAAATTGATAGATTACTTTTGATACCTATGTTTATTCTGGATTTCCTCTGTATTCACCCTTTCAATGACGGTAATGGACGCATGAGCCGTTTACTGTCGCTTCTTTTGTACTATAAGGCAGGATATATTGTAGGAAAATATGTCAGCATGGAAATGTTGATTGAAAAAACAAAGGAAACTTACTATGAAGCATTACAGGCAAGTTCGACAGGATGGCATGAAAATGAGAACAGCTATGAGCCTTTTGTTAAGTATTATCTAGGTATCATGTTGAAAGCATATAATGAATTTGAAAGCCGTGTAGAACATTTAAAGAACCGCACTCTTTCTAAGCCAGAAAGAATTAAAGCGATGATTGATCAGAAAGTTGGTAAAATCACAAAGAAAGAAATTATGGATGCTCTCCCTGATATAAGCAAAACCACGGTGGAACGCACTCTGGCAGATTTAGTTAAGAGTAAGTACATTGCGAAGGTCGGTTCAGGTCCGGCTACAGGATATGTAAAAATCTAAGTCACAAATTATTTATCTACCTCATTTCATATACAAATGAGGTAGATATTTTTACTATGACGGAGATTATTAAACAGAAAATTGTGTCAGGTTGCAAAAATCCTTTCTGAACTTTTTACATAGCAATCATTCACTACGGTGTGTGGCTGCTTATTTTTTGCGAAAGAAGCAGATGTAAATGAAATTAGTTTTAGCTGAAAAGCCATCGGTTGCACAGAGCATTGCCAAAGTGTTAGATGCTGGCAAGCGTGAGGATGGCTACTTAGAAGGAAACAGATATGTTACTCAAACAACTGCATGGTACTCAAAACATCCGCCTTTTTTGATTATCTGGATTTTTGGCACGATTTTGGAGCTGATTAGCAGGAAGAGCATTTTCATTAGCAAGAACAGCCCGTTTTCTGCTAAAAATTAGCTGGCGATTTT
>ENA-OVGE01000968-OVGE01000968.1-human-gut-metagenome-genome-assembly--contig:-NODE-968-length-24553-cov-3.885256_pt1 | contig 24553 bp, 19 predicted proteins | sample MGYA00237769_ERZ505417 | MGnify/ENA primary metagenome ERZ505417 (study PRJEB26158, sample SAMN06016403) | human gut metagenome | biome: human gut; feature: ankylosing spondylitis patient; material... | reverse complement strand
TTTTTAAGCATTAGATGCCACTTCCCGATGTCGTATCGGGTCTACTCCTAAGCGGCAGGCCACTGGTTCGAATCCAGCCGGGGGTGCCATGAAAAAGGACTTGGCATATGCCAGGTCCTTTTTTCGTGAAATTCACCTGCGGTGCGTGAAATATTTGCTGCGCAAATGTTGGCGGGCAAATGTTATTTATTTTCGGCTGTGTCGGATTGCCTACGCATAAACTTGAGCCACATCATCACGTTTTACGGCCTTGTGTCAGGCTCATCGCGCATATAGTCATAATCCAGAGCGCCATAATATTTCTCTATGATCGGGATAGCGGCTTTTACGTTCTGGATACATAGTGTTTTCCGCATGTGTCGGATCAAGTAGTTCTCTGCCCAATAGGATTCGGAATCGCCCTTGCGGTACGAAAATTTTTCACATCCCACAAGTGTGATGATCAGGCACGCTCCTCTGCCAAGCTGCGCATGTCCGATCTGAGAAATTTGTTCCCATGCCACAAAGCGAACCGGAATGCCGCAACGCCGTTTTGTAATACCGGAAAAATCAACCCGATATGTCACCGGACAACTCCACAGAAAGTAAACCACGCCAACAGCCGATGCAGCGCCCATACTGATGCCATATTCACTAAGCTCGTCTCGATGAAACACAAATACGACAACGAGAATGACCATTCCAACGATTGCCGTGATCACCCCCGCCCATCCGCTAAAACCGGGCGCAAGGCCGATGATATCGCAGTTTGCTTTATTCCGCCGCAAAATACGCACCCCCACGGCATCCGGCTGCCGATCATGTCGTGTCAACATTATACGCGGCGGTGTGCCGCCTGTCAAACGCGCCGCTGCAGTATCTGCGGACACACGGGCAGCATGCAAAAAAGCACCCTTTCGGGTGCTTTTTTGCCTTTTCATCCCGGCTCACTCGCCGAGCTTTGCGAGCATGGCCTCGCAGACCTCGTCCATGTCGCCGACGATGCCGTAGGTGCAGTAGTTGAAGATTGCCGCCTCGGGATCGGTGTTCACGGCGACGACCACGTCCGCGTCCGAAAAGCCCGTGACGTGGTTGACCGCGCCCGACACGCCGAACGACAGCAGCAGCTTCGGCTTGACCACGGCACCAGACTGCCCGATGACGAGCTTGAACGGCAGCACGCCGCGGTCGAACACCGGACGCGTGCAGGCGACCTTGCCGCCGAGGCGCTCGGCCAGACGGCGGTAGCGCGGCAGAGCGTCCGCTCCCTTGATCGCGTTGCCGACGCAGACGATCACGTCCGCGTCCGCGATGTTCAGGCTCTCGTCGAGATCGTCGGCGCGGAAGTCAAGAATCTCGGTGCGGATGTCCGCGACCGGGAAGTCGATGTGCTCCTCGATGACCTCGTGCGCACGTGCGCCGCAGGGGACGCACTTGAACGTGCCCGGGCGGATGGTGCCGACCTGCGGGCGCGCCACCGGCACGGTGATGACGGCCATCATCTTGCCGCCGACGGCCGGCTCAACGAACTCGATGTCCGTCGTCTTGGGATCCCAGACAAGCTCGGTCGCGTCCGAGGTGCAGCCGGTGCCGAGGCGCGCGGCGAAGCGCGGCGCAAAATCGCGCCCGTTGATCGTGCCGCCGACCATGACCGCCGTGGGCCGGTACTTCCGGCACAGGACGGTGAAGAGGTTGGTATACGCATCGTTATTGAAGTAGTCATAGCCCGTGCCGGTCACGTGGATGACCTTGTCCGCGCCGCAGTCGAGCACGCGCTGCAGCTCGCCGTCCGAGATGCTGCCGACGATGACCGCGACGAGTTTCTCGCCGCTCGCGTCGCAGAGCCTGCGCGTTTCCGAGCACAGCTCGAGCGAGACCGGCAGCACGCTGTCGCCGTCGCGCTCGATGAAGACCCACATGTCTTTGTAATCTGTCTTATTCACTGCCTGCACCTCCTCAAAGCACATCCGCGATCCGCTCAAAGAGCCGGTCCACGTTCTTTTCCGTGCTGCCCTCGTCGATCATGCTGCCCTTCGCGCCGACCTCCGGCGGATAGGTGCGCGGCACCTTCGTGGGGGAGCCGGGGTCGCCGATCTGCGCGGGGTCGAGCCCCGGGATGGTGGACGCGCTGTAGACCGCAATGGGCGCGGTGCGCGAGGCCTTCCAGCGCTTCAGGTTCGGGATGCGGGGGCGGAAGTTCGCCTTCTCGACCGTGAGCAGGCAGGGATACTTGGCGCGCAGCACCTCCGTGCCGCGCTCGAGGTCGCGCTCGGCCGTGATGGTGTGCGCGGCCGTGTCCACCTCGACGATCTTCGCCGTCGAGGAGATCTGGCTGGCGCCGAAGCGCTCGGCCAGCTGTGAGCCCATCTGCCCGGTGGCGCCGTCGAGCGACTCCTTGCCGCAGAAGATGAGGTCAAACTCGCCGAGCTGCTTTGCCGCGCTCGCGATGACGTAGCTCGTGGCGAGGGTATCGGCGTTGGCAAACGCGCGGTCGGACAGCAGCACGGCCCGGTCCGCACCCGCGGCGAGACACTCGCGCAGCGCCTCCTTGGCCATGTCCGGCCCCATCGTGATGACGGTGACCGTGCCGCCGTGCGCCTCCTTGACGCGCACGGCCGCCTCAAGCGCGTTGGCGTCCAGCGGATTGAGGATCGCCGGCACGCCCGCGCGGATCAGGCTGCCCGTGACGGGGTCCATCTTCACGAGGTTGATGTCAGGCACCTGCTTGACGCAAACAAGAATATTCAGCATGCTTCAGCCCTCCTCCACATTGGTGCAGACCTTGCCGGGGTTGAGGATGCCCTTGGGGTCAAACACCTGCTTGATCGCCTGCATGAGCCCAAACGCCGTCTCGCCGGCGGACTCCACCAGGTACTGCTTCTTTGCGTGGCCGATGGCGTGCTCGCCGGAGACCTGCCCGCCGAACTCGATGCACTTGGCATAGCATTTGTCCATGACAGCCTTGCTGCGGCGCTTGAACTCGTTGAGCGCCATGTCGTTGGCGCAGCAGTAGATGTGCAGGTTGCCGTCGCCCGCGTGGCCGAAGTTGCGAATGGTGATGCCCTCCGCCTTGCCGGTGGCGCGGGTGTAGACGAGAAACTCCGCGATGCGGTCGACCGGCACGACGACGTCCATCTCGTCGAGCAGCTTCGTGTCCGCCTCGATGACGGTCAGGAATGCGCTGCGCGCGGCCCAGACGTCCTTTTTCAGGCCGTCGGTCCAGACGACGAGCGTATCGTACGCGCCGCACTGCTCGGCAAGCGCGCCGAGGCGGTCCATCTTCGCGGTCAGTTCGGCCTCGCTGTCGCCGACGAGGGTGACGAGGATGTACGCGCCCGCCTCTTTGCCGCCCACGACCGTGGGGAAGATGGTGTTGCCGGTGAACGCCGCCGAGGAATCGACGATGTCGCGCTCCATGAACTCGATCGACTGCGGGTCAAGGTTGGCCAGCTTGATCTGCGGCACGGAGGCGATGGCGGTCTCCACGTCGGCAAACGGGAGGATGAGGCTCACATTCATTTCCGGCTTGGGGATGAGCTTGAGCGTCAGCTCCGTGATGACGCCGAGCGTGCCCTCGGAGCCGATCATCAGGTGCAGCAGGCTGTAGCCGGAGCTGGTCTTGCACACGGTCTTGCCGAGCTCCATAACTCTGCCATCGGGCAGCACCACGGTCATGGCCAGCACGTAGTCGCGCGTGACGCCGTACTTCACGGCGCGCATGCCGCCCGCGTTCGTGGACACGTTGCCGCCTACGGTCGCGGTCTTTTCGCCCGGGTCGGGCGGGTACATCAGGCCGTGCGTGAGCGCGTCGGCCGCGAGGTCGCACAGCAGCACGCCGGGCTGGATATGCACGACGAGGTTGTTCATGTCATAGGAGAGGATTTTGTTCATGCGCGTCGTGCACAGCACCACGCCGCCGCACAGCGGCACGCATCCGCCGACGAGGCCCGTGCCGGCGCCGCGCGGCGTGACGGGGATGTTGTTGTCATAGCACACGCGCATGATCGCGGACACCTCTTCGGTGCTCTCTGCCTCGCAGACCACCTCGGGGTAATACTTGCCGTAGATGGGCATTTCGTCGTGGCTGAAGTCGTCCTTCACCGCGTCGCCTGCGAAAAAGCGCTTCGCGCCCACGATGGCCTGAAGCTGCGCGGCGATCTCCGGCGTGACCTGATTGTATTTCGTCATTTCTGACCTCCTAACTTGTTCTGAACTTATAAAGTAACACAATACAGGGGGTAGTTGTCAAGTATCCCCTGTGTGAAAAAATCATATTTTTACGCAAAAAAAGCTTCCGGCCCGAGATACGGGCCGGAAGCCCGGAATTATTGTTCTGCCTTCCCGAGTTTGGGAAGCGCAAGTGTGACGAGGATGCCGACAATGGCAATTACGCCGGCCAGGATGAAGGCCATGGAGGTGTTGACGGCCTTGGCGAGGAAGCTTGTTCCGACTGAGGCAACGCCGAAGCCGATCATAACAAGTGAGCAGACAAGACCAGCGTTCTCGGAGCCGAGATAGTCGGTCGTGAGCGAGGGCATGGTCGCCGCCGTGGCGCTTTCCGGGTCGGGGTGCGCGACGGCACAGTCATCCAGCTCGTCGAGCGAGAGCGCGAAGGCGCTGCCCTGCCGCTTCTGGGCGTTGGCCGCCTTGCAGCGGTTGAGCGCCAGATTGCGCGTGATCCTGCCGAGGAAGGCGGAGAGGATCGCCGGGCGCTGCGGCGGCATAGCCTCCCATGCGTGCAGATAGGCGTCGTTGACGTTTTCCTCGCTGTCGGCGCGGTCGGATAAGATGTTTTGCGAAATTTTCATGCAATAAGACCCGTACTTTGCGTCGGTCTCGACGATGGCTTGCTCGTCCCGCTGCCAGTAGAGCGCGACGATCTGCGAATCGTCCATGCGTGTACTCCTTTCCGTCCAAAGTGCCATCATAAAGACAACTTTTTTATCCCCCGCGTTACAGGGGAGTGAAAATTTTTTTGAAAGTATACCACATCTCTGCAATTTTTAACAGAGGGCGCGCGGTTTTGGCGTGCCGGAGCGGTTCAAATTGCTCGGTTTTTCCATCCGCCTTGACAACCGTCCGCACAAATGCTATTATAGTCCGTACAAATACCGTTTGGAGGAACCGTATGCAGCAAAGTCCAAGAAAGTTCTGGGAAGTCTGGGGGCGCTCGGATGCGCTCTACAACCGCTGGGCCGCCGCGCACGGCGTGAACAACTACCGCCTGTTCGTGCTCTACGTGCTCGACAACCATCCCGGCGCCACGCAAAAGGCCATCGCTGACCACGCGGGCCTGCCCAAGCAGACCGTCAACACCGTCGTGCGCGCGCTGCGCGACGAGGGCTACGTCACGCTCAGCCCCGCCAGCGGCGACCGGCGCGAGAAGAACGCTTCCCTCACGCCCGCCGGACAGACCTACGCCCGCGCGCTGCTCGAGCCGCTTTATGCACTCGAGGACACCGTCTTTGCCCGCATGGGTGATGCGCGCGTGCAGGAGATGATGGATGCGATCGCGCTGTTTAATATGATCTTTGAAAAGGAAACGGAAATGATCAAATGAAGACAACTCGGCATGACTCTTTTGCGGCCTATGTGCTCCCGTCCGTGCTTGCGTTTGCGCTCTCGGGCCTGTACACGATCGTGGACGGGTTTTTCATCGGCCAATCGCTCGGCGACCTCGGTCTCGCTGCCATCACGCTTGCCTATCCGGCAGCGGCGCTGCTGCAGGCTGTCGGCACGGGCATCGGCCTCGCCGGTGCAATCCGCTGCACCATTTTGCAGGCGCGCGGGGAGGAGCAGACGCCGCGCACGTGCTTTTCCGGCACGGTGCTGCTGCTGCTCGCGACGAGCGCGGCGTTTGCGGCGGTGCTGCTCGGGCTGCTCGGCCCGGTGCTGACGGTGCTCGGCGCGCAGGACGAGGCACGCCCTCTGGCCGCGGAATACATCCGCGTGATCGCCTATGGCACGGCCTTTCAGATCCTTGCCACCGGTCTTGTGCCCTTCATCCGCAACCTCGGTGGCTCGGCGTTCGCCATGGTCGCGATGGGCACGGGCTTTGTGACCAACATCGCGCTCGACTACCTGTTCGTGTGGGAGTTTCACTGGGGCATGGCCGGCGGCGCGTGGGCGACCGTCATCGGACAGGCGGCGACGATGCTGCTCGCCATCGGCTATCTGGTGCGGCGGCGCGTGGGCTTCGTGCCGCCGAAGGCGGGCGAGGTGCTGCCGCTGTGGGGCGCACTGCTGAAGGTCGCGGCCGCGCCGGTCGGGCTGACATTTTCGCCGAACATCACGCTCATGGTCATGAATCACTTCCTGCTGCGCTACGGCGGGGCGCTGGCAATCGCGGTCTACGGCTGCATCGACTATGTGCTGTCGACGATATACATGCTGCTGCAGGGCGTCGGCGACGGCAGCCAGCCGCTCATCAGCAGGACCTACGGCGCGGGTGACTTCGGTGAGCTGCGCCGCACCGGCGCGCGCGCTTACCGCGCGGCCTTCGGCATCACGGCGGTGTGCATTGTCGCGCTCTTTCTCGCGCGCAGCGTCATCGGCGTGCTCTTCGGCGCGTCTGCGGAGGCGAACGCCGGCGTCACCGCCCGGCTGCCGCTGTTTCTGGCGACATTGCCGCTGCTGGCATACACGCGCGTGACGATCGCATATTTCTACGCGACGGAAAAGACCGCGCTGTCATACGTGCTCGTGTTTTCCGAGCCGGTGCTGACGTTTGTCGTGCTGCTCATTTTGCCGCAGCTGCTCGAGCTCAACGGCGTGTGGCTGGCGATCCCGGTGGCGCAGGCGCTCACGTTCTGCATCGCCGTGCCCGCGCGGCGGCGCACGCAGCGTGCGCGAGAGCTTCCGGCGTGATCCGCAGCCACAAGACTGTCCGCGCATAAAAACAGCGCCCATTGCATTCGCAATGGGCGCTGCCGCTTTTGGGGGTGATTTTCTGTGTCTTGCTCAGGCCTGCGTGTCGCCGCGGTAGAGCATGCACACGATCTGGCCGCGCGTGCATGCGTCGTCCGGGCTGAAGGTGGTGGCGCTCGTGCCGGCGGTCACGCCGTTGGCTGCCGCCCACTTCACCGCGTCGGTATAGTAGGCATCCTCGGCCACATCCGTGAACGGAAGCGCCGTGCCGGACACATCCGGCTCACCGGCCAGACGGTACAGGAAGGTGACGATCTCGGCACGGGTGCAGGTGTTGGCGGGGGCAAAGGTGGTCTCGGTCACGCCGGCCGTGATCTGCGGGGCGCTGAAGTAGGCCCACTTCACAGCGGCGTAGAGCTCGGTGTCTGCGGGGACGTCCGTGAACGGAAGCGCCGGAACGGCCGGGATCTTATCAACGGGGATCTCCGCGCTGACGGAAGCGTTTTCGAGCGTGATCTGGTAGTCCTGGCTGTAGTTGGCCTTGCCCGGCTCATAGGTGTAGATCACGAGTGCGAGCTTGTGGCCTTCCTTGACGGTGTAGAGGTTCGGCTGCAGGTAGATGGTGTAGTCGTGGTTCTCACCGACCTTGAGGGCGACCTTCGTGCCGGCAGAGGCGGAGTCATAGCCAGCGCCGGGGTTGCAGAGGTCCATCCAGCCGCGCGCAATGATCTTGTAGCTGACGTCGGTGGCGTTGAGCTCGGCGTAGTCATAGTTGTTCAGGCCGCCGCCCATCCACGCGCCGCCGGCGGTGATGGTCTTGGGCACATAGCTGCCCTGCGTGTTGTAGGCCGGGAACGTTGTGCCCTCGGGCGCGATGTCGACGAGCATGGCGCTGACCATGAGCGCGTCGCGGTCGATCAGATCGGCGCCGTCCGGCAGGGACACGGTCACAGCGCCGTCAGTGGACGCTGCGCCGACGTAGTTGTCGTGGTCAAGGGCGTTCGTCTCTTCGCCGACATAGTTGTCGTGGTCGACGGTGCCGCGCGGGCTGGTCGTCTCCGGCGCGTCATAGTTATCGGCGCTGGCGGTGAAGCTCACGGCCACGCTGCCCTTGATGACGGTGTCGGCGTCGACATCCATGGTGTACATGGCGCTCACGTCGGTGGAGCCGGCGGTCAGCGCATCACGCCAGTTTCTGCGGTTGATGCCCTGCGTGGCGTAGTCGCTGTTGATGGTGGTCGTGCCGGTGTCGTCGGCGGCGGAGAGGGCAATGCTCTCGTCGGTCGTCCAGCTGTCATAGGTGTTCCAGACGGAGGCGTCGACGTTGCTCTGCGCGGTGACGGCGGCCATGTTCTCGGCGCCGTTTTCCACGCCGCACAGGTAGTGGCTGAACCAGCGGTTGAGGACGTTGTTGTAGCTCTCGCCGTCAATGTAGAACTCGAGGTTGCCGGCGGGGTAGCTCGGGGTCAGGTGCGCATCCTGATGCAGCAGGAGCTTGACGTTCACGCCGGCCTTCTGATAGGCCTGATACATGAGGTCAAATTCCTTCGTGCGCACGTTGTCGTCGTTGAGGCCGTGCACGATCAGCGCCGGGCACTTGATGTTTTCCGCGTCAAGCGTGTAGTCGCGGGTCGCCCAGTGCTCGGAGTAGTCGCCGTTGCTCTTGAGCTGATCCTGCTGGATCTGGTACATGTAGTTGCCGTACTTTTCGGCGATGGTCGCGTAGTCGTCCGGATCGAGGTAGCGGCCGTTGCAGTACCAGCCGAGCCGCTCGGAGTAGCTGACGGCGCTGTTGGTGGAGATGCCCTGAGAGTTGGTGTACTCATACCAGCTCGCGATGCCGGCGACGGGGACGATGGTCTCAAGGCCGGCAACGCCGGTCGTTGCCAGACCGAACTGCGTCGTGCCGGCGTAGGAGCGGCCGGTCATGCCGATCTTGCCGCTCGACCAGTCGGCCGAGATGGCGACGTTGCTGGTCTTGTCGGTGTAGGCCACGCGGTCGCCGTGCAGCCATTCGATCACGCACTTGAACGCATCGATCTCCAGATCGGTGCCGCAGGTCTCAAAGCCGTCGGAGCCCTTCGTGCCCAGACCGCCGCACTCGACCACGGCAAAGCCGCGCACGAGATAGTAGTCATACCAGTTGAGGTCCTCGTAGTCGTACATCTGCTCATACGGGTTCCAGTAGTACCAGTCGGCACTGTTGGCATTGGCGGCAGCCTCAGCGGTCGTGGCGGTGCCGGCGGGCACGCGCTTGTCCGGCTGGCTGTAGAGCTTGGAGATGTCATAGCTCTCGCTGCCGAGGTTCTTGCCGGGGTTCATGCTGGAGTTGCAGCCGGTGATGTACGGGCGCGCCTCGTAGATGGTGGCCGCCTTGTAGTTGCCCTCCATCGCTGCGCGCGGAATCTGCACGAGCGCCTTGACGAGGTCGAGCTTGCCGTCGTCGTCGGTGTCGTAGTTGGTCTCGACATAGACGCAGTAGCGGATGATGTCGCTCTCGTCATTGCTGTAGCCCTCCGTGACCTCGCCGGTCGTGTAGGGGAAGATGGGCTGCGCCATACCGTTCATGTACAGCGGCTGCAGCTTGTCGGCGTGCAGCGCGTCATACATCTGGTCGGCGACCGCCTTCATCTGGCGGTAAGCCGCGAGCGTGCAGGGCGCGTCGGCGTCGGTGTCCGCGTCGATCATGCCCATGCTGCGGGCCTGCGCCAGATAGTCATCCGGGAACGAGCCGAGCTGCTGCTCGGTCATGCCCGTCCACAGCAGCAGTGCACGCACTGCGTCCGCTACGGTCAGTTCCGTGTTTTCGCCTGCGCCGTCGGGGACGAGCGCAGTGCCGTTGATGTCTGCCAGATCGGCATACGTCACGGCGGGTGCGCTGCTGTCGTTCACGGCGAGCGCCGTGCCGGGCAGAAGCGACAGCACCATGACCAGCGTCAGCAGCAGAGTCAAGATTCTCCTCTTCATGATAAGCCTTCTTTCTGTATGAGATTGGATTCTTCACCGCCGGAGCTGCAGGAGCGCGCCGCAAACGGAAAAAATCTTATGTGCAGTTTACGTCTGAAATGTAAGTTTTTCAATTGACAAAGCACACAAGGTTTTTGATGAATTTAATTTCATTATTCGTCGTATTATTAGCATATTCATACATGAATTATTTTTGATACGGTTATATGCGCTTATTATAGGTCTGAAGACCCATATATTCCAGCGTTTTTCCAGCTTGCGGGCAATTGAGGAGAAACGGCGCACATTAGTATTTATTCATTCAATTTTTTGTTTTATCCTCCCGCGGGCAGAAAAGCACCGCCGCAGGGAAAAACCCCTGCGGCGGTGTTTTTTACGTTTTGCTAAGAAGCAGCAGGTACACCGGCAGATGACGGCGCGTGCTTTGCTTGTCCCAGCGCCTGGTCATCACCGCGGCTTTCTGCCGTCGCTGCGGTCGGGGGAAGCCACGACTGACGCTCGCGCTTCCGGCTTTTCCGCCTGCAGGAGCGGGTTGTCGATGCGCGTGATCACTGCATACCCCACCACATGCGCGCCTTCCTGCATCGGGATCCGTTTTCCGACCCACAGGCAATGCGGATACGCCTCGGGAGAAAGGAACGTGATCGTTCCGCGGGCCGACGCGCCCGGCTGCACGGAGTCCACATCATAATAATAGTGAACGCCGGTCGTCAGGCAGGTATCGGTCAGCCGATGCGCCGGGCGATACCCGTCACGGGCGGGGCTTTTCCGAACGTCATTGAATGAAAAAAACGCCTCTACGTCCGGCGGGCGCTCCGGAACAGGCGTTACTGGAATTCGTTGTCTCATCTGGTGCGTCCCCTCCGTTCTGCTGACAGAATATCCTGCGCCGGAGGCCCTGTCAAGCGCAAAAAATCCGCCCGCCGCGGGTGTTCTGCCCGGATGGCGTCTATCGTCCGTTTGCTCCGGCTGCCTTTTTATGCTATCATGGAACAGAATCCGCAAAAAGAGAGGAGACCCGAGACATGAAAAAAACATGGCATACCGTATTTCTGATCCTGCTGATCTGTCTGGACGCGGCGCTGCTGCTTCTGCCGCTGCTGCCCGGTTATCGCGCGCTGTTCGATATCGGCCCGTATCCCGACCGGCTGCCCGCGTTCCGCTTCCTGAAGCTGGCCGGTTACGCCCTGTTTTTCCCCCTGACGGCATACGGCTGCGGCAGGCTGCTGGCGCGCATCCACAGGCCCCGGCTCCGCTGGCTGCCGGCGGCGGTCTTTGCGCTGATCGCCACGGCGCTGGTCTGCCTGCACAACAACTATCTGCACATGCTCTGCCAGCTGGACAGCGGCTGGGTACACGTGCCGCATATGTATGAAAATCTGGTGCGCACGGACCTGACTTACCGCGGCGGCATCGGCATCTTCCGGTATGTGCTCCCGTGGGCCGGCACCCTTCTGCTGTGCGTTCTGGCCGGTACATACAGCCTGCAGCAGTTCCTGTCGCTCTGCCGGAAGGCATTTGCTGCGCTGCGGCGGCGCTGCCTGCTGCGCCGCGCGCAAACGCGTCATGAGTTGCCCTGTTCCCTGCTGGTGCTCAGCATGGCGGACCGCGCGCAGTTCGCCGCCGAGCTTGTGGACCGGCTCGACCGCGCGCATATCGTGCGCACCAGCGGCGCACAGCTGCGCAGCCGGTGCGCCACACCGTCCGAAACGCTCGACGACGCGGCGGGATCGCTGCGCGGAAATGCCGACCTTCTGGTCGTGGAGGACCTCGAGGCGTTTGTCTGCGGTACGGAGCAGTGGCAGAGAGCCTGCGCGTTTTTCTTCCAGAACATCATCGAGGACGGGACCGATGTCATCGCGACGGCGGACGATCCGGCAAAAACCGCGCCGGAGTTCTGGTACCGCTTGACCTGCGCCTGCCCGTTTTCCGTCCGAACGCTGAAAGAATGACCGGCGGGCGCAACATTCACATCTGAATTCACATCTGAATTTTGCACCCCAGGGTGGTATTTCTGCGAATTTTGATGTAAAATGCCTGCGAAAACACCGAAAACACCATCACCAAGGAGGAGCTGCCCATGACCCACCGCAAACACGCGGCCGCGCTGCTGACCGCCGTGCTCCTGCTGGCGCTGACTGCCTGCGGCAGGCAGACCGCCGCCGGAAAAGACGCCGGCAGCGACGGCTGGAAGGCCGAGTTTGAACGGGACCTGCTCGAAAACTACGGCGTCACGCCCGACCACTACGAGGATCTCGGAAACGGCATCTATCAGGTCTATGTGAAGATCGACGGCAAAGTCGTGCCCTACGTCACGGTCGATTCCGCGACCGGCGACTACCACGGCTAAGCACCGGCAGCAAAACAAAAACCACGCCCCTCGGCGCGCAGGGGCGCGGCTGCTTTTCCGCCTGCAACTTATCCGCGCAGGCCGACGGCCTCGAGCACGGCCTCAACGCGGTCGGACGCCTGCACCGGCCAGTCACCCTTGACGTCCTGACAGCCGGCGGAATCGAGCAGATCACGCGCGCCGCTGCCCATGAGCGTCTGGCAGGTCGTGTCGATCAGGTCCATCTGCTGGCTGAAGGAGACCTGCGCGTCGTTGCCCTTGCCGCTGAGCCACGCGGCGACGGCAGACTTGATCTCGCTCTGGGTCATCGTGCTCGCCGCGCCCCAGTCGAGCAGCTTCACGGCGTAGGGTACTGCCTTGAGCGAGCTGCCGGTCACGCCGAGCTGCACATTCTTTTCAATGTCGTCGAGCACCGTGGTCAGCTGGTCCGTCTCCGTGCCGGCCGGGCGGGCCGGGTCGGAGGCCGGGTCTGCGGGCGTCTGCACCGGCGGCGTCACGACCGTGGGGGTGGAGGACGTCTCCGGCGTCTGCGTCTTGCTGCCGCAGGCGGCCAGCGCCAGCACGAGCACCAGCGCGAAGGTGAGCGCCGCGAGGCGCTTTGCATTGCGGGGTAACCATACCTTCATATGGGAACACTCCTTTCGTTGTGTCCTTATGATATGCAAGGGCGCGCCCGCTGTCAAGAACATGCACGTGCCCTCTTGACAAATACCCTCCAGGGGTATATATTCAAAAATACCCCCAAGGGGTATACGGGAAACAATGAGGTATTTGACCATGGACGATGAGAAAAAAACCTGCTGCTGCGGCTGTTCGCAGCGCAAGAAGGAGCGCACGCCGGAGGAATACAAACGGCTCATCCACCGGCTCAACCGCATCGAGGGCCAGATCCGCGGCATCCGCGGCATGGTCGAGAACGACGCCTACTGCCCGGACATTCTCGTGCAGTCGGCGGCGGCGGGTGCGGCGCTCAATGCATTCAATAAGGAGCTGCTGGCCAGCCACATCCGCACCTGCGTCGTCGAGGACATCCGCGACGGCAAGGACGAGGTGATCGACGAGCTGGTGGCGACGCTGCAGAAGCTCATGAAATGAGCCGCACCGCAAAGGAGGAACCACTTTGAAGCAATACCATGTCACCGGCATGAGCTGCGCGGCCTGCTCGGCGCGCGTGGAAAAGGCGGTGTCGAACGTGCCGGGCGTGACGGCGTGCTCGGTCAGCCTGCTGACCAACTCCATGGGAGTGGAAGGCACGGCGGCCGACCAGGCCATCATCGACGCGGTGCAGGCCGCGGGCTACGGCGCGTCGGTCAAGGGCGCGCAGCAGAGCGCGAACCCCGCCGCCGGCGCCGACGCGCTGGCCGACCACGAGACGCCGAAGCTGCGGCGCCGACTCTTCTGGTCGCTGGGCTTTCTGCTCGTGCTGATGTACTTTTCCATGGGCCACATGATGTGGGGCTGGCCGCTGCCGAAGTTTTATGACGGCAACCACGTCGCCATGGGCCTGACGCAGCTGCTGCTGACGGTCATCATCATGGTCATCAACCAGAAGTTTTTCATCAGCGGCTTCCAGGCGCTCTGGCACCGCGCGCCGAACATGGACACGCTCGTGGCCCTCGGGGCGACGGCGGCGTTCGTGTACAGTACCTATGCGCTCTTCGCCATGACGGGCGCGCAGGTGCGCGGCGACGAGCAGGCCGTCATGAACTACATGATGGACTTTTACTTCGAGTCCGCCGCCATGATCCTCACGCTCATCACGGTGGGCAAGACGCTCGAGGCCCGCTCGAAGGGCAAGACGACCGACGCGCTGCGCAGCCTCATGGAGCTCGCGCCGAAAACCGCCACCGTCGAGCGCGACGGCGCGGAGGTGACCGTCCCGGTCGAGCAGGTGCAGAAGGGCGATGTCTTCGTCGTCCGCCCGGGCGAGCGCATCCCGGTCGACGGCGTGGTGCTCGCCGGCACGAGCGCGGTCAACGAGGCGGCGCTCACGGGCGAGAGCATCCCGGCCGACAAGGCGCCGGGCGCATCCGTCTCAGCCGCGACGGTGAACCAGTCGGGCTTTCTCAAGTGCCGCGCCACGCGCGTCGGCGAGGACACGACCCTCTCGCAGATCATTCAGATGGTCAGCGACGCGGCGGCCACAAAGGCGCCGATCGCGAAGATCGCCGACAAGGTGTCCGGCGTGTTCGTGCCGTCGGTCATGGGCATCGCGCTCGTGACGTTCATCGTCTGGCTGCTGCTCGGCCGCACCGTGGGCTACGCGCTCGCGCGCGGCATCTCCGTGCTCGTCATCAGCTGCCCGTGTGCACTCGGCCTCGCCACACCGGTGGCGATCATGGTCGGCAGCGGCATGGGCGCGAAAAACGGCATCCTCTTCAAGACGGCCGCCTCCCTCGAGGAGACCGGCCGCATCCAGATCGTCGCGCTCGACAAGACCGGCACCATCACCTCCGGCGACCCGACCGTGACGGACCTCTGCCCCGCCCCGGGCGTGACGGAGAGCGAGCTGCTGCGCCTGGCCTGCGCGCTCGAGCGCCGGAGCGAGCACCCGCTGGCCAAGGCGGTGCTGCGCCGCGCAGAGGCGGACGGGCTGACCGCCGCCGAGGTCGCGGACTTTCAGGCCCTGCCGGGCAACGGACTCAAGGCCACGCTCGACGGGCAGCCGCTCTGCGGCGGCAACGTGGACTTCGTCCGCACCGCGGCCGACATCCCCGCGCCCATGCAGGCGCAGGCACAGGCGCTGGCCGAGGCCGGCAAGACGCCGCTGTTTTTCGCCCGCGGCGGGGAGCTGCTCGGCATCATCGCCGTAGCGGACGTGCTCAAGCCCGACAGCCCGCAGGCCATCCGCGAGCTGCGCAACATGGGCATCCGCGTCGTCATGATCACGGGCGACAACGCGCGCACGGCCAGGGCCATCGGCGCACAGGCTGGCGTGGACGAGGTGATCGCGGGCGTGCTGCCCGACGGCAAGGAGCGCGAGATCCGCCGCCTGAGCGCACGCGGCAAGGTCGCCATGGTCGGCGACGGCATCAACGACGCGCCGGCGCTCACGCGCGCGGACATCGGCATCGCCATCGGCGCGGGCACGGACGTGGCCATCGACGCAGCCGACGTCGTGCTCGTCAACAGCCGCCTGAGCGACGTGCCGGCGGCCATCCGGCTCAGCCGCGCGACGCTGCGCAACATCCACGAGAACCTGTTCTGGGCGTTTTTCTACAACACCATCGGCATCCCCATCGCGGCGGGCGTGTTCGTCCCGCTGGGTCTGACGCTCAACCCCATGTTCGGCGCGGCGGCCATGAGCCTGTCGAGCTTCTGCGTGGTCACGAACGCCCTGCGCCTGAATCTGTTCAAGCTGCGCGATACGCGCCACGATCATAAACGTGCAAACCATCTCAAAGAAACCACCGAAATCAAGGAGGAAACCACAATGAAAAAAACCATTTCGATCGAAGGCATGATGTGCACTCACTGCGAGGCGACCGTGAAGAAGGCGCTCGAGGCGCTGCCGGAAGTCACCGAGGCGGCCGTCAGCCACACGGCGGGCACCGCCGTCGTGACGCTCAGCGCTCCGGTGGACGACGCCGTGCTCAAAAGCACGGTCGAGGCCAAGGACTACACCGTCACCGGCATCGCGTAATGCCTCCAAAACCGCAGCAAAGGCGTCCCCTCTCGGGGACGCCTTTGCTGTTTTCTGCTCACTTTTTGTGCGCGTCGATCTTCTGCGCGAACAGCCCGTGCCGCGTGCAGTACCACAGCAGCGTGCCGTGCGCGAAGTACGGCAGGCGCGTCTGCGCGCCCCACTCGGGGTAGAGCCGCCGCGGCACGACCGTGTCCTCATTGACCAGCGCCGCGAACGACAGGTAGAGCTCCCGCTGCATGGGGTGGACGGATGTGAGGTACCACTCGCCGTCGCTCAGCTCCGCCGTCAGGATCGCGCCGGGACGTGCCCCGTGTCAAGACACGTGTAAAAAATATGCCGATTTTGGTTGCCGGGACGGAAAAAATTCGCTATACTGAAAAAAACGCCCTGTAAGGAGGTGCCCGAATGAACCACCGCGCGCGTATCCCCGCGCTGCTGCTCGCCCTTGCGCTGCTGCTCGGCTGCGCCGGCTGCGGCGGCGGGCGCGAACCCGTGACCGTGACGATCTGGCACGTCTACGGCGGCGAGACCGAGTCCCCGCTCAACGACCTCATCGACACGTTCAACGACACCGTCGGCCGCGAGCAGAACATCCGCGTGCAGGTCGGCAGCGTCACGAATACGAACACCATCCATGAGGCGGTGCTCGCCTCGGCTTACGGCGAGCCCGGCGCCACGGCGCTGCCGGACATGTTCGTGTCCTATCCCAAGACCGTACTGGCACTGCCGGATGCGGACATCCTCGTCGACTACCGGGACTATTTCTCGGATGCGGAGCTGGATGATTTCATCCCCGCGTTTCTCGACGAGGGCGAGGTGAACGGACACCTGACCGTGCTGCCGGTGGCCAAGAGCACGGAGATTCTGTTTGTGGACAAGACGCTCTTTGACCGCTTCGCCGCCGCGACGGGCGCAACGCTCGACGATCTGTCCACGTGGGAGGGGCTCTACCGCACGGCGGAGGCCTACACCGCCTGGACGGACGCGCAGACCCCCGACACGCCGAACGACGGCAAGGTGTTTTTCGTGCACGACTACCATTTTGATTATTTTCAGGTCGGTGTCGAATCTCTCGGTGCGGATTTCTTCGACGGCGATCAGGTGGCCTTCGGTCCGGCGTTTCGCCGCGTGTGGGAGCCGTATGCCCGCGCGACGCTTGCGGGCAGCGTCTGGCTCAAGAGCGGCTACGCCACCGAGCCCCTGCGCACGGGCGACGCGGTCGTGTCCGTGGCCTCGTCGGCAAGCGTGCTGTACTATGCCGACACCGTCACCTATCCGGACAACACGTCCGAGCCGGTGGAGATCATCTCCCTGCCGTGCCCGACGTTTGCCGACGGGGAGAAGCTCGTCATGCAGCGCGGCGCCGGCATCTGCACGGTCAGGTCCACGCCCGAGCGCGAGCGCGCGTGCATGACGTTTCTCAAGTGGCTCACGGCGCCCAAGCGCAACGTCGATTTTGTGACGCGGCTTGGCTATATGCCCGTCACGCAGACGGCGTTTGCAAATGAGCTGCCCAGCGCGGTGCGCACGCTCGATGACCCCATGTACATCTCGCTCTATCAGGCGTTTCTCGACACGCAGAGCGGCTACACGTTCTATACCCCGCCGCAGCGCAGGGATTATCTCGAGCTCGAGACCCGCTTTGAAGAGCAGGTGCGCCTGCAGCTCACGGCCGGGCGCGTGCTCTGCGAGCAGCAGGGCGACGGCGCGCGCGAGGGGCTGATCTGGTCCACGCTCGACCAATTTGAAAAAACCTACGTCCGCTGAGGCGGCAGAAAGGCGGTGACAGCCATGCTCCGGTTACGGGAAATGCGCTCGGTGCTGGAAAAAGCAAAGACGCAGGGCGTGAGCATGCAGCGGCGGCTCGTGCTGTACTGGTTCAGCATGGCGCTGGCGATCCTGGCCGCCGTGCTGCTGGTCGTGAGCCTGACGGGGGTGTTTTCCAACACGGCGCAAAAGTTCGGCCAGTCGCTGACGATCCAGAAGCACAACACCGCCTCGGCGCTTGCCGGGCAGATGGACCAGCTCACGGCGCAGAGCATCGCCCTGTCGGAGGAGCTCACGCGCGAGCTGGACAAGCAGCTCGCCGCCGGCGGGCGGACGTTCTCCGCGCTCAACGACGATCCCGGCGCGATCGCGGCCGTCGAGACGGCGCTCTATCCCGCGCTGAACACCTATTTGAAATCCAGCGCGTGCAGCGGCGCGGTCTTCTGTCTGGACGCGACGGCCAACACGGCGCTGCCGGGCGCGGCGACCTCGCGCGCGGGGCTGTACCTGCGCTATTCGGCGCTGCGCGCCATCGGTGCGACGGACCAGCACATCACGTGCTTTCGCGGCACGGCGGAGACGGCGCGCAGCACGCAGGTGCAGATGCACAACCGCTGGAATCCGGAGCTGAACGTGCAGGCCGTCCCCGGCTACACGCAGCTGCTGCGCGGATCGGACGGCCGTCTCGCCGAGCGCTGCCTGTGGACGGGGCGCGTCACCCTGCCCGACACATGGGAGTCGGTGACGCTGCTGTGCGTGCCGATGCTCGACAGCGCCGGCAATGTGCGCGGCATCTGCGGCGCGGAACTCAGCGATCTGTATTTTCGCCTCACCTATCCCGCCGTGGACAGCGCCTACGGCAGCATGGTCACGGTGCTCGCCCCCATAGACGGCGACCGGCTGCTGCTCGGACAGGCCATGATCGGCAGCCCCGGCGGGTCGTATCTCACGGCCGACGGCACGCTCACGTGCAAGACCGGCCGGTATTATAATACGTATTCCGACGGCAGCCGCACCTATCTCGGTCTGCACGAACCGATCGGCGCGACCGACGCCGCAGGGCGGAAGCTCGCCGCCGTGGTGCTCGTGCCGGAGATCGGGCTGCGCACGCTCGAGGCGCGCAGCCGCATGGTGTGGATCGCGGGCTCGCTCGTGTTTCTCGCGGCGATGCTGCTGCTGTCGACATACCTGTCGCGCCGGTTCGTGACGCCGATCTCCCGCAGCCTGCAGGCCATCCGCGAGCAGGCCCCCGGCGAGCATCCGTCCGGCATCTCGGAGATCGACGAGCTGCTGGCCTTCGTCCGCTCGCGCGCGGCCGAGCAGCTCACGGCCGGAGGCCTGCCGCCGAACATCGAGGAGCTGCTCGCCGGCTTCCGCAGCCGCGTGCAGACGCTCACGCCCATGGAGCGCACCGTGCTGCAGTATTACATCGACGGCTGCTCGCTCGAGGAGGTCGCGGCGCGCGCGTACATCAGCGTGGCCACCGCCAAAAAGCACAACACGAACATCAACCGCAAGCTCGGCGTGACCTCACGCGAGGAGCTCATGCTGTATATTGACCTCTTCCGCCGCTGCGGCCGTCTCGACGAGATCGCCGCGCCGCGGGCAGAGGATACTGCAAGGTGCACAACCTGACCGTCGTCAGGCTGTGCACCTTGTCTACTACTCAGTCGTATTTTGCGGTTTTGGCGGGGTTTTTGCGCCGCAAACATAGCATTTCCGACCCCGATGCCTTATACTATCAGCATAGCTGAAAAATCATCAAAAGCAGTTAGATCTGATGAAAAACATCTGCGTAAAGGAGCATGCTTATGGGACTTATCAAAGCGATCGCCGGAGCTGCCGGCGGTGTCATGGCCGACCAGTGGAAGGAATTTTTCACCTGCGAGGCGCTGCCGGCCGACGTGCTGGCGGTCAAGGGACAGAAGAAAACCACCCGCCGTTCAAGCAACACGCACGGCGATGAGAACATCATCACCAGCGGCTCGCGCATCGCCGTCGCCGACGGTCAGTGCATGCTCATCGTTGAGCAGGGCAAGGTCGTCGAGGTCTGCGCCGAGCCGGGCGAGTACACCTACGACGCGTCCACCGAGCCGACGATCTTTGCCGGAAACCTCGGCGAGAGCATCGGTCAGGTGTTCCAGAACATCGGCAAGCGCTTCACCTTCGGCGGAGAGGCACCGAAGGATCAGCGTATCTACTACTTCAACACCAAGGAGCTGACCGGCAACAAGTACGGCACGCCGAGCCCGGTGCCGTTCCGCGTGGTGGACCAGCGCGCCGGCATCGACATCGACATTGCCATCCGCTGCTTCGGCGAGTACAGCTACCGCATCACGAACCCGCTGCTGTTTTACACCAACGTCTGCGGCAACGTCACCGAGGCCTACACCCGCGACACGATCGACGGTCAGCTCAAGAGTGAGCTGCTCACGGCGCTGCAGCCGGCGTTCGCGCGCATCAGCGATATGGGCATCCGCTACTCGTCGCTGCCCGGTCACACGCGCGAGATCGCCGAGGCGCTCAACGAGGAGCTCTCGGCGCAGTGGCGCGACCGCCGCGGTCTTGAGATCGTGGCCTTCGGCGTCTCGTCCGTGAAGGCGAACGAGGAAGACGAGCAGATGATCAAGGAGATGCAGCGCGAGGCCGCCTACATGGACCCGACGCGCGCCGCGGCGATGCTCTCGCGCTCGCAGGGCGAGGCGATGAAGGCCGCCGCGTCCAACACGGCCACGGGCCCGGCCATGGCGTTCATGGGCATGGGCATGGCCGGTCAGATGGGCGGCATCAACGCCCAGAATCTCTACGCCATGGGTCAGCAGCAGGCGGCCCAGCAGGCGGCGCAGCAGCCCGTTGCCCCGCCGCAGCCTGCACCGCAGCCCGCTGCACCGGCGGCCGATGGCTGGACGTGCGCCTGCGGTCAGACCGGCAACACCGGCAAGTTCTGCGGCAACTGCGGCCAGCCCAAACCTGCGGACGAGAGCTGGACGTGCACGTGCGGCGCGGTGAACAAGGGCAAATTCTGCGCCGAGTGCGGCAGACAGCGCCCGGCCGCCGTGAAGAGATTCAAATGCGACAAGTGCGGCTGGGAGCCGGAGGACCCGACCAACCCGCCGAAGTTCTGCCCCGAGTGCGGCGACCCGTTCAACGACGGGGACAGTGTTTCGTGACCCACAACGAAAGGAGGCACGCACATGCCCACCCAGGTAACCAACTATCAGTGCCCGGCCTGTACCGGCCCCCTGCATTTTTCGGCCGAGACCGGCAAGCTCGTCTGTGACTACTGCAGCTCTGCGTATGACGTCGCGGAGATCGAGGCGCTCTATGCGCAAAAGGAGGCCGAGGCCGCCGCTGCTAAGGAGGCGGCCGACGCAAAGGCGGAGTCGGCGAAGGCGGACGCCGCCGCCGACGGCGGCTGGGACACCTCCGGCCTCAGCAGCGACTGGGGCGCGGACGCCGACGGTCTGCGGGTCTACGGCTGCCCGTCGTGCGGCGCGGAGCTGATCTGCGACGAGACCACCGCCGCTACCTCCTGCCCCTACTGCGGCAACCCGACGGTCGTGCCGGGGCAGTTTTCCGGCGCGCTCAAGCCGGAGTTCGTGCTCCCGTTCAAGATGACGAAGGACGACGCGGTGCGTGCGCTGCGCGCACACTACCGGGGCAAGCCCTTCCTGCCGCGCACGTTCACGGCCGGCAACCACATCGAGGAGATCCAGGGCGTGTATGTCCCGTTCTGGCTGTTTGACGGCGGCGCGGAGGGCGAGGTCGACTACAAGGCCGCCAACTCCCGCACCTATAGGGACGATGACTACGAGGTCACCGAGACCGACCATTACGACGTACACCGCGGCGGCTCGATCGCGTTTGAGAAGATCCCGGTGGACGCATCCTCCAAGATGCCCGACGACCACATGGACTCCATCGAGCCGTTTGACTACACGCAGATGCAGCCGTTTTCCACGGCGTACCTGCCCGGCTATCTGGCCGACAAGTACGACGTCACAGTGGACGACAGCCGCGCCCGCGCCGACCGCCGCAGCAGAGAGACGCTCGAAAACGCCCTGCGCGAGACCGTGACCGGCTACGGCACGTGCGTGACCGACCACACGGACATCCGCCTGCACCGCGGCAAGGTGCACTACGCCCTGCTGCCGGTGTGGATGCTGAGCACGAAGTGGAACGGCGAAAGCTTCCTCTTCGCCATGAACGGCCAGACCGGCAAGCTTGTCGGCGACCTGCCGACCGACCGCGGCCGCTATTGGGGCACGTTCGGTGCGATCGCAGGCGTGGTCACGGTCGCGCTGACGGTCATCCTGCAGTTTATGTAAGGAGGCGGACACCATGAAACAAAAACTGACCGCGCTGCTGCTCGTGCTGCTGCTGGCTGTCACGCTCGTGCTGCCCGTCATGGCGGCAGAGACCTATGTCGACGATGAAGCCGCGATCCTCACGCTCTCGGAGGTCGAAACGCTCGAGGCGCGCGCCGCCGAGATCTCGGAGCACTACGGCGTCGGCGTGTACATCTGCATAGTCGATGACTTCGGCGACTATGGCTATCCCGACGCCGCGACTGCGTCCTATTCGATCTACCATGCGCAGTCGCTCGGCTATGGCAGCGGGCGCGACGGCATCCTCCTGCTGCTGAGTATGTCGAACCGCAAGTACGCCACCTTTGTCTACGGCGACAAGGCAGAGCCCATCTTCCCGGACGGCAAGCTCATCAAGCTCGAGAACGCCTTTCTCGACGACTTTGCGGACGACGACTGGTACGACGGCTTCTCGGACTATCTTGAGGGCTGCGCCGGGATCCTCAGCGTCGACTCCGGCGAATTCACGTGGCCGCAGTTTCTGCGCCGCCTCGGCATCTCGTTCGGCATCGGGCTCTTGCTCGCGCTGATCGTGTGCCAGCTGCTGAAGATGAAGATGCGCTCCGTCTACCGCCAGGCTGAGGCCTCGGCCTACGTCACGGCCGAGGGGCTGCAGCTGACCCGGCGCGAGGACGTCTTCACCCACACGACCACGGTGCGCCGCAAAATCGAGCGCAAGAGCGAGTCAAGCAGCTCAAGCGATTCGAGCAGCTTTTCCGGCGGCGGCGGCCACGGACGCAGCGGCTCGTTCTGATACAAAAGCCCACCCCCCACATATTCCAAACTAAGGAGGCGGAAACAGATGAAAAAACGCATTCTCAGCATTGTCCTGTGTCTGGTCATGGTGTTCAGCCTGCTGCCGTTCACGGCAAGCGCGGCAAGCAGCACGCTGATCAACGAAGAGACCTTCCCCGACCCGGTGTTCCGGGAATACGTGCTCAAGATCGTCGGCAGCTCGGTCCTGACTGAGGAGAAGGCCCGGCAGATCGAAGTGCTCGACGTCAGCGATGATAACATCAAAGAGGTGCTCGGCGACCGCGCCCCCATCACGAGCCTCATGGGCATCCGATACCTGAGATATGTGAAGGATCTCAATTGCAGCGGCCAGGAACTGAAGAAAACACTCAATCTGGAGCAGAACTCGAGAGTGGAAAAGCTCGACTGCTCCGGAAACCAGCTCACCGATCTGTGGTTTCACAAGGGCAGCTCGCTCAAGTATCTGAACTGCAGTGTAAACAAGTTCACCGCACTCAACCTGAGCAAGAACCCAGAGCTCACCGAGCTGTACTGCAACGGGAACCAGATCACCGCGCTCGACCTGAGCGCCAACAAAAAGCTCCAGAAAATCAACGCGAATTGTAACAATCTGACGACCCTCGACGCCCGGCACTTGCCGGAGCTGACGTATCTCGATCTTCAGGCCAATTTTGACCTCAAATCCATTGATGTCAGCAAAAACCCCAAGCTGGAGATTCTGAATGTCGCCCAGGGCAAGCTGACCTCGCTCAATGTGAAAAGCAACCGGAAGCTGGTTGAGCTCAAGGTCTATGATAACCAGCTCACCGCGCTCGATGTGCGCAGCAACTATCTGCTCAAGAAGCTGAGCTGCTATGAAAACCAGCTCACCGCGCTCGATGTGAGCAACAATGGCGCCCTCGAGTATCTTACTGTTCAAAAAAATCCGATCACCGAGCTCAATCTTCACCCGCTGAGCAATCTGCAGCAGTTTTCGTGCAGCGAAGCGAAGCTCACGAAGCTGGATGTGAGCCGCTGCACCGAGCTCCGGGAACTGTACTGCTACGACAACCAGATCGAGACGCTCGACCTGCGCAGCAACAAAAAGCTCGAAACGCTCTACTGCCAGAATAACCGCCTCTCGTGGCTGAACCTGAGCAGCAACACGGCGCTCGATCCGCGCTATGTGGATTGCTCGGGCAACGTCTACGACATCAAGGTGGATGAAAACCTCCAGTATAAGGTCTATCCCGACCTGCCGTGCTACGGCGCGACGGAGGGCACATACTTCACGGCCGCCCGCGCGAGCGACTGGACCGGCGGCACGGTCAGCAAGGTCGACGGTTGGGACGTCCTGACGCTCAATAACGCCGGAGTCAAGGAGGTCACCTACAAGTACGACACCGGAAACGCCAGGATCGGCAAGGTGGCGTTTACGCTCAAGACCGAGGTGCCCGCCGCTTACGTTATCAGCAGCGCTGCCCTCACGGTGCAGAGTCCTGTTGAGGGCGAGAGCGCGGCGAATCCCACGGTGACGACCGATTCCGGCGCGAAGTATGTCGTTGAGCGCGCCGACTGGAGAGTCAGCGGCAGCATGACGGTATACACCGGCGCGTTTGAGAAGGGCAAAAGCTATACGCTGAACCTCCTGCTCGCCCCGAAGAGCGGCTACCACTTTGCCGACAGCGAATCCATGCAGGTCACCGTCAACGGACAAAAGGCTGAAAAGGTATTGCCGTACAAGGGCGGCAAGCTCATCGTGACCGCCACGTTCACGGTCAGAAACCTCGCCACCATCTCCTTTGACCCCAACGGCGGCACCGGCACGATGCAGCCCATGAAGGTCAAGTCGGGCGAGAAATTTAAACTCCCCGA
>ENA-OVGE01000967-OVGE01000967.1-human-gut-metagenome-genome-assembly--contig:-NODE-967-length-24558-cov-7.524630_pt1 | contig 24558 bp, 20 predicted proteins | sample MGYA00237769_ERZ505417 | MGnify/ENA primary metagenome ERZ505417 (study PRJEB26158, sample SAMN06016403) | human gut metagenome | biome: human gut; feature: ankylosing spondylitis patient; material... | reverse complement strand
TTACGATATTTACTGGCGGATGAAATGAATTTGCGAAAGAATCTTGACACTACCATAACAAAGACTGAATTTCGGCGACAATTATAGTCATTAAAATAACCTAAGGGTTCTAAACTGTTTTGATATACTGGAAAGGTTTCCTTTTTATGCGTCGTATATAATTGACTACGTACTACACGCTTTCCTCTTTTTATTTTGGTAAAATCAAGCAATCTACCTTTTTTCCACTCTCCGCCAAAACCTTCCAGTCGCGTCTTACCGCTCACAAGATCTTCCAATGCGCCCTCGCGGATTGCCTTTTTCTTTTCGATGAGTTCTGTCAAATTGGAGATATAGGTATCAAAAGTAGAAATGGTGTCGGCAATAGCTTTCTGTTCATTAAGCGTTGATGGAATGCAGATTTGAATTCTAGATAACCTGGATGGGTTAATAGCAGGATAACTTGTACCAGTACAATTATCCAGCACTGCTGAAACAAATCGTTCTTGCCTGAGTAATATAAAAAGAAAGTTTGGGTTTATTTTCGCCCTAATCTGAGCATAGCCAGTTGAAAAGACATAATCTCCATTTAGATTAAACAAATAATTATTTCTTTGATACGGACGAACGGTTTGAAAAAAAATATCACCTTTTAATGCTACTCTTCTTGCTCTTGATGGAGCTGTTCTTTGAGTTTCCTTTCTCGGATTAATAAGACTAATTCCTTTTACGGCTTCTAAATCAACATATGTAAAACTAAAAGGTAGGTCGGATTTAGGATTGATAATTGCAAAATCTTTTAGCTCTCCTTGTTTCCAATCTGGAGGATACTTCACCATCTATACCCCATCCTTTCCAAGGCTGCTTTTGCTGCTTGATGTGATGCTTCTGTCTTGGCTTCAATTTCTCCTAAAGTATGTTCATATCGTTTTGCGATGAGTAAGACGCGGGATGACAGAGTATTCAGCACTTGGTCAAATTCGTCACGGATATCTTCAGATAGTTTTGCCATCCATTTCTTATCAAAGAGCAGTTCTTTAATTTCATTCACTGTAAGAGTTGCATACTTATCAACAAGTGCATCATCCAGCTGCTTCCGTGCTCCTTTCCAGACAATGTCCGTATCATCCTTTTCAGCCCATTTAGCCGCATACGTTGTTAATGCGTCGTATTCATCTTGGTAAATTTCTGGCAGCTTCGCCGTATCCGCAGCTGCTTTTGCCGCTGCTTTCAATCTAGCCTTTCTAAAGCTACCATTCTTATTACGAAGTTCATAGTTTGCCAGCTCCGGCAACTGAGTTACAATTTTTTCCATTGCATTAGTCTGTCCAGCGCCAAAAAGTTCTTGTAGTTTTATCAGTGCATCTACAACAGGTGAAGATTTCTTTTCTTCCAATTCTTTGATGCGTTTATTCAGCGACGCCTTGGTAATTCCATCGCCCGCATCATTCAGCACTTCGTTTAGCAAACCATCTTCTCCAGATTCTTCTTCACGCATTTCATCGAGTTCAGCTTCCAAGGATGATGATTTTGCAGCTAAAGCATCCAGGGTGTCCAACTCGTTCTGAAAATATACCTTTTCTAGAATATCTTTCGGAATAAGGGCGCCTTCAAAAGATTTGACCTTTGTCGGATCATCTATCATGATAGTCTTGCCATTTTCATCTTTCAGCACCTTGCCGTTTTTATCTTTCTTTTTTTGCTTCGCATACTCGTACTCAATCTCGCGGCCGGCTTCATAACCACTAGCTTTGATTACATAAACATCATCCTGCAGCTTAGCATTCCAGTAGTTCATCAGGCAATCATAAATATCATAGTTGTCGAGCAGCTTCGCCGGTTCATACTGTGCCAGCAACCGCAACGCAATGTCACGAATCATACTTTTAGGATTCGTTTCTGCCGTAATTCCCAGAAGGTCCCTTTTTACATCATCCTGCCACTTGGTAAATAATGTGCCGGTTTCGTTTTCTTTTTCTGCCTGAATTTGTGCATCCTCGCCCATCACATTTTCAATCTCTACAGAAGGGATAGCCAAGGAATATACGTCGTGTGCTTTATCCTTGTATGTCAAAATAGCCTGCTTCAATGCAGGAGAAATATTCCACAGCTTCTGTAAAGAACGGATATCGTTACCGGGAATGCCGCCGTGCAAATGGGCAGAAATGTTCTGCGGCAGTGTGTCATCTGGTTTCTGGATATAACGAGGAATATTCAAATTTCCCTGATTATCTTCCATGATTTCATTATAGGTTACAAAGCGGGCATATCCAGGTACGTCCACTCTGTTTGTATAGGCTTGCACAATCCGTTCAATATCCTGCTCCCGCAGACGGTTTTTATTGCCATCTTTCTTAAATCCCCGGCTGGCATCAATCAGGAAAATTCCCTTCCGTTTATCCGTGTTTTCTTTGTCAATAATAACGATGCAGGCAGGAATGCCTGTTCCAAAGAATAGGTTAGCCGGCAGACTTACAATGGCTTTGATGTATTTCCTTTCAAGAATCTGTTTGCGGATGGTTTCTTCCGCATTGCCACGGAAAAGAATACCATGAGGCATAACAATTCCGGCTTTACCAGTACTATTTAGTGATTTTAAGACATGTAAAAACCACGCATAGTCCCCATTCTTTTCAGGCGGTATGTCAGCAAACCCGTCAAAACGTTTAAATTCATCTTCACGTGGTTTTATCCCATCTGTCCAGGACTTATCAGAGAATGGTGGATTCATGACTACAAAATCAAACTTTCTTAATTGCCCATGCGCATCCAGATACTTGGGATTTTGCAATGTGTTACCACTACGGATTTCCCCCGTTCCCTTTTGGTGGAGGATTAAATTCATTTTTGCCAAGCCGGCTGTCGATGTATCTTTTTCCTGTCCAAAAATGGATACTATCGTATCGCCATTTTCATCAACCGGTGCCTCATCTGCAGCTCGGATTAATAAGCTGCCACTCCCACACGCGGGATCATAAAGTGTCCATTTTTTATTGGGTTCTTGTTTAATCTCGCCAATACCAATCAGTCTGGCGATGGTACGAGATACTTCACTCGGTGTATAAAATTGCCCCTTGCTCTTGCCCGATTCCTGGGCGAACTTCATCATGAAGTATTCATAGGCGTCGCCAATAATATCATCACCACTGGCACGATTATATTTAAAATCAATCGCCGGATTCTGGAATACTGCAATCAACTTCGAAACCTTATCCACCAGTTCCTTGCCAGATCCCAATTCTTCGGCATTATTGAAACTCACTTCAGGAAGAGACCCCTGGAGTTTATTCGCTTCTAAAAACTTCTGGATAATTATATCAACGCGTTCGCCAACATTGCTTGTCCATTTAACGGCGATAAGATCATCAAAAGAAGCCCCTTCGGGGACAGAAAAATCTGCTAAAGGCTGGTTCTTGTATCTGTCCGATACATATTTGAAAAACAGTAATACCAATACATAATCTTTATATCTAGCCGGTTCCACGCCGCCGCGCAGCTTGTTGCATGCTTCCCATAGGATGGAATATAATTCTGATTTCTTCACTGCCATAATCCTCGTATACCCCTATCTTAACATTTATTTATAATTGATAAGTCAATGACCGTCGAGAGTCATTGCTTATTGCTTCTGACTTTTAGCCCAAGCACTGATTTCTGAGTACTTGAATTTCCAAGACTTCCCAATCTTCTGAGCAGGGATGCCTTTCCCCTTCCGAATCCAATCACGGATAGTAGCTGGCTTCACGCCAAAATACTCCGCCACCTCATTTACGTTGATCCAACGTTCTTCAATGTTCTCCACCATGATGTCTGCGCCTTTCATTGGTTTTATTAAAATTTATGCTCGGTGGATATCAAAGTCACACCGAGCCTTTGTATGTTTGTATTATACCATTGATCAACTATCCTCTTCAAGATTTTTCAGCTGTTTAGTGTGGTTTGTTGCTGTTTTTATCAGTCTCCTTTCTAAACCGATGCGCCACATAGCACCTATGGGAACAATACTTCCGTTTCTCTCCGCCGTATACCTTAAAGGCCCGCCCGCAATGCTGACAATGCATTATCCTTACAGTACGCTTCACTAAATCCTTGTGCAAATTCCACCAGAGCATCCAGCATGAATCGCTACAAAACTTTTTCTCCTTGCGTTTGGGGTTCTGCGCGATTGGTGCGCCACAGTACAGGCAATATCCATTCTCTACCCGTTTCGGTTTCTTTACATTTTTATGCGTTTTAGGGATGAACGAGAAATAAACGTAATTCACGCTGATTAATTCAACAGCGAAATGCCCGTCCGGAAATACCAATATGCGTTTAATGATGATAGCCAGATTCTCCATATCCGCATACGTGTAACCACCTTCAGCAATCGCATTCAGCAGTTCATCGTTTCCTTCGGCCATCTTACGGCAAAGGGCCATAACCCCTGGCTGGCATTTTATGCTTACCCATGCAATCTGGCATATCAAATTATCCAAATCTGCCTCATCAATTCTTAGATTTTTGCAGTATTTTCCTTTCTTGAACCGATTACGGCACGTCCACGTAACCGTATGGTACTTGTCAGTGGAATGCTCAGGCTTCGGGCTATAAAAAGCACCGCATTTCCCGCATACGAACTTGCTGGTATATAGAGTCATCCCGCTGTAGTAAACCGGATCGCGTTCCTTTATCCTTTGCTGCACATAGTTAAAAAGCCATGGAGCGATGGTTACTTCATGGCCATGCTTTACATAATATTTTGGCAGTTCTCCCTGATTGACTTTCGCCTTATGCGTCAGGAAATCAACGATAAAAGTTTTTTGCAGCAGGGCATCCCCTTTGTATTTTTCATTTTGAAGTATACTGCTCACTACAGAACTGCGCCATTGGGGCTTTCCTCCCGGGGATGGAATCTTTTCTTCGGTCAGCTTCCTTGCAATCGTAGCAGTCCCATATCCCTGCAGGAACATGCGGTAAATTCTCCTAACCAGCATGGCTTCTTCTTGATTCACTACGAATCCGCAGTCGTAGCCCAGAAAGCGCCGGTATGCTACACTGTACCTGCCATCAGCAAATCCTTTCCTTTGCCCCCAGGTGACGTTCTCCGAGATGGAACGGCTCTCTTCCTGTGCGAGCGATGTCATCAGTGTGATGAGGAATTTCCCTTTGCTGTCCAATGTCCAGATGTTCTCTTTCTCGAAAAATACGCCGATGCCGTAGCCTTTCAGTTTTCTGATCGATCGCAAGGCTTCAACCGTGTTACGTGCAAAGCGGGAAACAGACTTGGTGATGATCATATCGATTTTTCCGTTCCTGCTGTCTGCCATCATGCTCTTGAAAGCTTCCCGATGGAGATATGATGTCCCGCTGATTCCGTCATCTGCATATATACCCGCCAGCTCCCAGGCTGAATGTGCTGCAATCAGCTTGGCATAGTAATCCTTTTGCGCGGACAGACTTGTCTGCTGTTCCTCGTGGTCTGTCGTCACCCTCGCATAGACGGTAACCCGTTTATACTTTATCTTCCCGTCTTCCATCAGCGGCATGGACGGCAGTTTTTCAATCTTCTTTATTTTTTTCAGCTTCACAAAAGCCTTTTAAGATAAGTAATTTCTAGGTCGTTTTTTGTTTTGTAACACCTTATATAGTATTATCATTAGTTTTTTATATTTTTAAATACTACATATTGTATATTGGTAGTAAAACAGTAGTATTTTTCTTTTCTGATTCGCCGCAAAGCCCGTATTCATGCGGTTCTTCAAAACTGGACAGATATTGCCGTGGCAGATGAATAGGATTTTTATCACGTTTTTCTCGCTCCTTCTTATGCCGTGTTATGCCGTTAAATGCCGTTATATAGCGGTTCTCTCTCTTCAGGCAAATTGCCTCATATGTTTCATAAATTAGTATAAGTCGGCATAACTCGGCCACCATTCGTAGTAGAATCAGTAGTAAAAGGTGACTACCGTACTACCGTGAAAATTTTCTGCGTAAAATGCATGGTTCCATTGTAGTAGAAAATATCCCTGCTTTCAAAAATGCCCCTATAAAAGGAAAAGACCCACAGCTCTTGAAACCGTGAGTCCTTCCTAGTATATTCTTTTTCCTACGCTTCATTCTTGAAAGGGATAATCTTAGGCCGAATAGCGCCTACCTGTTCTAACTCTTTGCGTACGTTTTCCATTTCTTTCTGCTGTCGTTGCTGGACAAGTTCCACTTCTTTCTGGGCATCATCGAATTTGATATGTGTATACACATTGAGCGTGATGGAAATATCGCTGTGCCCCATCAAGTACTGCAGAGTCTTGGCGCTTACCCCGGAAAGAGCCATGTTAGTACAGTACGTATGCCTGCAAACATGCGGAGTAATCGTCGGCAGTTGGTAGCGGTAAATCCGATTGTATTTATTGACGGCTCGGCCAAAATAATGTTCCCAATGCATCGCTACCAAGGGATTACCGTTTTTATCATAATAGAGGAAGTTACCATAACCATCAATCATTGCTTCAACTTTAGGCGGTTTTCGAAAGCGCAGGATTTCAGCAAAACACTGATATACTTCTTCTGTCATGGGCAGCATCCTGGCCCCGGCCTTTGTTTTAGTAGAGATGATGTAGCGTCTACCTGTCGTATCTCGCTGAAGCTGTTTATCTACATTGATGGTACGTTTTCCCATATCAATGTCGCCAACAGTCAATCCGCAGAATTCTGAAATTCGCAGCCCCGTGTGGAAAAGTATAAAGACTGCTTCATAGTATTTTTTATAATGCCAGTCGTTTTTCAAAAATTCTAGGAAGAGCCTCATATCCTTTCGGGAAACCGCTTCCCGTTTCACACTGTCATTGATGAGGATTTCTTTCATTTCAAAATTAAAAGGATTCCTCCATAAAATTTCATCATCGACTGCCATCTGGAAAGCGGGCCGTACAACACCCCGGACGCTGTGAATGGAGCTATATCCCTTCCCTTCTGACTGCATTTTGACCAGCCATAACTTGGCGTCAGACATTTTGACTTTACCGATAGGTTTTTGCGAAAAAGGGTCTTTCGCCAGTAGGTTGACAACAAAATTATAATTCGTCCTTGTGTTAGGTTTGACACCTGTCTTAATGGCTAAATAGCGCTGCACCAATTCCATAACGGTCATAGTATCATCATCATGGTTAGGACAAATAGCAGAACGAATATCTAAATCCTTCTCTAACTCTCTCAGTGATTTGCACGGCTTCTTTCCCGCTGGTAGCGGATCAGTAGGTTCCAATTTCCAACTGTAAAAGAACTTTGGTTTTCCATTTAACTGATATTTGAACTGATATCTTCCATCTGCCCGGACCGTTTCGCCAGGCCGTAATTTTCGTTTTTTCTTATCCCTGCGGATACTCGACTGCGTACGTGGCATAATCTCAGTCTCCTTTCTCTTATTTTCTTGTCTATACATCACTCTAACCGGCAAATAAGTCAACTCATATCCTTCAATCAAAGACTCGAAGTCTGGCAAAGAAACTTTTCAAATTCTTTCCGGATGATAAGCAGATGGCTTCCGTTATAGACTACGAAAGATGCATCCGGACGTTCTGCCGCAAGGGCTTTGATTTTCTTTTCACCAATATGAAAGTACTCGCTGGCTTCCTTCGGAGTCAGCATGAACCGTTGAAATAGAGGAATTGCATTTTCGAAATCATCCTGTTTGTTCATAAAAACACCTCCTGCTTTGTAGCCACTGCAGGAGGTGTTTTCTGACGTTTCATTCTAATCTTTTTTATAAAAATCACATTCGTAGCCGTCAGCCCGCAAAAGAAGCCCTTTGGCCCAGGTAGGTGTCCGGCCCATCTGCTCACAGATGGCTGCTACATTGGCGTCTTTCCGGCATTCGATGATCAGTTCATCATGAACATGGCCCACAATGGCACAGCAGCGCAAGGTCTTCATGGCATAGCAGAGGATATCCCGGCTGATGGCCTGGACGATGTTCTCCACAAACTTCGGTCCATAACTTTCCAGCCGTTCCCATTTCTTCGTGGCTCCGATGCCTTCATAAGTGACGGATTCGCCGCCGAATCTGTTCTGGCCGATTTTTGGTTTGACATAGGAAAGCCTGCGACCACTCGGCATCCGGATGAATAGCATGCCGCTCTGCCAAAGGAAGCGGATGCCCTGGGTTTCCTGCGGGATATGCGTCTTGATGACCTGTTTCACGCAGCGATCGACGTTCCACCAGAACTGGACGATATGCGGATTCGCCGAGCGCCAGGAATCGACCAAGGGCTGCAGTTCTTCTTCAGTAAGCCCCATGTCCAAGGCCCCCATGGCTTTCAATGCGCCTATGGATCCGCCATAGCCAAGGGCCAGTTCTGCAATCTTCCCTTTCTGGCGCAGATGGCCATTGACGCCATGCTTTTCGACGGGGACGCCGAACATCGAGCTGGCTGACGCACAATAGATATCCCCATTCCGGGCAAAGACATCTGAGCGCCAGGTTTCCTGGGCCAGCCACGAAAGGACACGGGCTTCGATGGCTGAGAAATCCGATACAACAAATTTCAGTCCGTCCATCGGGACAAAGGCAGTCCGGATGAGCTGAGATAAGACATCCGGCACCGAATCATAAAGAAGTGTCAGGGCTTCATAGTTTCCCTGCCGCACCAGCATCCTGGCTTCTGCGAGGTCGGGCATATGGTTCTGGGGGAGGTTTTGCAATTGAATATGGCGGCCGGCGAAGCGCCCGGTCCGGTTGGCACCATAGAACTGGAACATGCCGTGCGCCCGGCCATCCTCGCAACAAGTCATCTCCATGGCCTGATATTTCTTCACGGACGATTTCGCCAGCTGCTGCCGCAGGAGCAGTACCGAGCGCAACGGTTCCGTAGCCGTTTTCAACAGTTCCTGTACTTGTTTTTTCCCTAGCGAATCGGTTTCCATTCCCTGCTCTGCCAGCCAGGAGCGCATCTGCATCACAGAGTTCGGATTCTCCAGCCCCGTTTTTTCTTTCAAAGCGGCCATCAGATGTTCCTTTGACACCGCATCCATGGCCACGGCCTGCCGCACCAGTTCCTTATCGATGGCGATGCCCCGGTCGTTGACTTCCTGGTCGATGTAATATTCATCCCAGACCTGTTCGGGGACCGGGTAGTGACGGAGCCGCTGCTGGATGGCCATCTCCACCTCCACATCCCGTTTGTTGTAGGACTTGAACGTCGCCCACTTTTCTGGTGCGTGAAGCGGCAGATTCCGCATCCTGCCGCCATTGGCCTTCGTTGGTTTGCAGGGAACACAGAAATAGCGGATGAGGTCTTTGCTTTCTTTCATCTTCTGGCTGCCCAGCTTGAGAACTGCCCCCGCTCCTTCCAGAGAAAGCGGCAGTCCCAGGTAGGCTGACCAGATCATGGAGCATTTCCATCCGGCCGGATTCAGGAACTGCGCCCACTCAGTTGAGAATGGATGATAGTCGTGAAAAGGGCCCACGCTCCTGCCAAGGCCACAAAGATACCGTGACAGACAGACCCGTTCGAAGCTGGCATTGAAGGCCCACTTGGTAACGGACTCATCCGTCAGGGCGTCCAAGATTTCTTCAGGAATGCTTTCTCCCTGGGCAAGGTCGATGACCTGGACTTCGCCTCCATCGATAGCATAGCCAAAAAGCAGGATTTCAAATGCCGGTGATTCGGCGTATTTGTACACGCCGCACTTAGCCAGATTAATGTCACTGAAAGTTTCGATGTCGATGCTGATGGTTTGCATATTTTTCACCTCGATAAAAACGGCGAGGCACAAGGCCCCGCCGCCACTACTTACCCATACTTATTTTCTAAAGGATTCCATCTGTCTGCGGTGATATGCTTCTTCCCGTTCTTCCCGGTGGCGGGCTATTTCTTCATCCCTCTGTTCCTTTTTAAAATCCGTATAAATCAGAGCTACGAAGAATCCGCTGGCACACAGTGCCACCAGGCAATACAATACTTCCAGAATCAGTTTCAGTGTCGTTTCCATTATGTATTCACTCCTTACGCCAGAAAATCGTCGTCAGCCGTTGCAAAATCATCTTCTGCCCGCGGTTTGCCACCGAGGGGTTCACCGTCACGGATTTTCTGCAGGTTGTTCAGACCGCAGGCAATGCCTTTGTTGCCGTTGCTGTTGAAGGCGTAGAAGCTGATGGATGCACGGCCATACACGCCAGAGTAGACTTCCGAGCGTTCAATGATGTGCTGGCAGTCGGCATCGACGATACCCGGCTTCGTGGCAGAGTTGGCGTTGATGAAATAGCTGTCTTTATAGGCATCATCACCCGGACGTTCCAGGTCGCCGTCACGCAGCGGCGTCTTGATGGCTTCAAGTGCCGGTACCACACGGCCATTGCCCTTGAGTTTTCCTTCGCCTTCTTCATAGGCAGCTCTGATGGCGGCTTCGATTTTCTTCACGGTTTTCGTATCAGACTTCGGGATGATCAGGCTGACGCTGTACTTCGGCGTACCGCCGTTGATGGATTTGGGCTCCCAGACATTGGCATAAGACCAGCGCGTATTGACTCCCGTGATTACCTTGCACGGATTGACATAGTTGTTCGACATAGTAGTTTCCTCCTTAAATTTCCTTATCGTTAAAATCATCAGCCGCCGTATGCATCGCCGGACGCTTGTCCGATTCCGGTACCAGGACCGGTTTGCCCTGCGGCTTTTCCACTAAGTTTGACAGCAGTTCTTCGAACCGCTTCTTCCCGAGCTGCTTCGTCATGGCCGTGATGCCGAGCAGCTTCTTTTCATACGGGTCGAACCCTGCCTTTTCCACAGCTGCCGCTACCGCGTCTTCATTCACATAACGTCGGTTCGAGCGGCCTTCGACGAGTTTCCACCCTTCCCACTGCTTGCCTGACAAAGCCTGCTGCAGTGCATATTCTTTGACCTCGCCAGCCCAATTGACCAGCTCGTCGGCCCTCTCCAGGACAGCTTCGATTTCCTCGTCCTGAAGCGTAGATGGGACGGCGAAATCGTAACGTGCCAGTTCCAGGTTGTACTCGGCCCGCTTGCGGCAGGTCGCCTTGATTTTGCAGAAGCGGCAATGGTCGCCGGCTTTATATTCACCCTCCCCTTTCGCCGCCAGTTCTGCTGTCGGCTTGAGTACCATTTCGGCCCAATGGAGCAGTTCGTCCTTATCCAGACGATAGGTACTGACGTTGTCACGGCGCGGCTGAAAGATGGTCATCGACACATGGTTGATATCGTAGATGCCGTCAAAGAGCTGGAGCACCCCCAATGCGTAACACATCATCTGACTGTTCTTCTCAGCATCGACGAGGACGCCAAGGCCGTGTTTGTAGTCGATGACGGTCAGCGTATCGTCAGCCACAATGACACAGTCACCTGTGCCAAAGCCACCCGGTACCCACTTGGAAAAGTCCAGTCGCTGCTCGATCAGGACCAGCGGATCTTTGCAGACAACCTTGGCAGCTTCGACTTGCTCCATCACGAACTCTGCGTACTCGTTTGCACATTCGGCCATCTCTTCATCAAAGAAGGTGAGTCCCTTCATCGGATCTGCCGCATCACGGCCCATCGCCGACAGCACCTTGTATTCACAGAGACTATGGGCATCGGTACCCTGCAGGGCAAATTCGCTGGGCGCATCCGGAAGTTTGGCACATTCCTGTGCGGAAGGCGGGCAGGCCAGCCAGCGATAACTGGAGGAAGCGGATAAGACCGCGTGCTTACTCGGCATATCCTATCGCCTCCAGTTCTTCCATCAAGGCCGGATACTTGGCCGCATCCACACCGGAAAGCTTATCGGCACCAAACTTCTGGATGAGCTGCCGCACTTCTTCCATGTGCCCCTGCCGAGCCTTATCGGCAGCCACTCTGCGGACATCTTCTAGGGACAGCTTCTTCTCCGCTTTCTTTTCTTCCTCGGCAGCAGGTACTTCTTTCTTTTTCTCCATCAGGGCATCGGCCATACGGAGAAGTGCCTTCCCGCAGTCGGTCAGTCCTGCCGCCAGTTTCTGCAATTCATCGTCTGTCATGGTAAAGCTCCTTTCCCGATTGATTCATGGATTGTCAGTTCTTTTACCGAATCACTCGGCACAATAATCGTGATTTTTTCTTTCCGTCCCAACAGGAACCGTAAAAGGCGTTCTCTGATAGAGACATAGCTAATAACCGCAATACTTTTGTCATCAGCCTGAGATGCAACACCAATACTCATTCTTTGTGTCATCCTGGTTCACTCTCCTTCCCGAGGTCTTTTTTGTTTGTCCCCTCTACTTTATAGCCTCGAGAAGGATACATATCTGACGATTTGCAAACAAAAAAATGGTATAGGACTTTTAATCCTATACCATAAGCAAAACATAAAATTTAATTTTGGTCGTTCAAAACAGCCTGAATCTGCACCTTAACATGGATCCGCATAACATTCAATATACGAAACCGGTAATGGTATCCCAAAAAGATGAGCAAAAAGCTCTCTTCCTAAGAATCCGTTCTTGTTGATTAGAATTCAAATCGAATGCCTGCATTGAAGCGGTACTTCATCTTTATGTCAGAATGGAAACTCCGTTCTGCGTCTAGGTAGAACTGTGTCGTATCGGAAAAATGAATATTGGTTCCGATACCGAGCAGGTACCAGGTATCTCCCAGATCATCTCGGTCCGTAAAAGACACCTCGTCCATGATGCGGCTCTGTGTATTTCCCAGAAAATCATGCAGCACTGATGCCTTGAAATATACACGACTCGGGTTCTTGGTCTCCGGATGGAATTCCCGGCTCAGTACAAATCCCAGGCGCCCAACCAGGCTGTCTGCATTGTCCTGTTGTACTTTTGCGCCATTTCGTGTCGTATAATCGTCGCCCCACAGGTAATTGTAGGTCATCTGAGCCTGCGGTTCGATAGCCCAGCCGTGACGTAGTGTTTTCTTTCTACCATACTCAGCGCTGATACTGCTTACCCAGTTTTTAAATTCACCATGGTCACTGTAGGACGTTTCATAATCAGAATCGATCCGGCCTACCCGGGCAACCAGATCCAGATAATGGCCATGGGTGCGTACGTTCGTCCCGTAAATAGCTACATCTGTAGACTTCTGCTCTCCGTGACCGTCTGTATACGTGGAATCACCCCACAAATGGGAGATGGCACCGCCATAATACCAGTTACCGTCATGCAAAGTCTTGTATTCTTTATCAAACCCGACCTGCAAGGTCTTGTAGTTCCCTTCAAAGCCATGACGACTGTCTCGTTCGAGTCTCTTATTAATAAAGCGTGCCCAGATGCCCTGGTCTTCCTGGTTATACCGCAGCTCGCCCAGACGTTTCAAGAGAGTATCATCATCCCGCCACAGGGCAAAAGCCGTATTGTAGGCAGAGCCGGGGACAGTACCATTGGGGTTAATGGTATTACCATTGGTGCCGCTGTTGCTATCCGGTGTCAGGAACCAGTCATCATATCCTGCAAAGCCCGGATTCACCGTATCCGTTTCCTTCTTCACTACAAGATTTTTATTATAGATCCGATTGTAGTTCTGAATCTGGACAGCCTGATTCATACGGAAGGAAGAACTGTCCGCCGCCGTAGACGCAAAGTACAGCTTGCTGCCATCCTTCATCCCATTCACACTACTACCCTCCGTCATGGATACATTGTAGGTACTGCCATTCCCGTCATGGGCGATAACAAAGTCACTATCATTTCCTTCACGATAGGCATTGACATCATCACTGCCATATTGCAAATCCATCAGGAACTGTCCGCCGGAACCACCCAGCCACTGTCTTCCAGTTTAGAAGCCTCGCCTGCTAAAGAAACAGTACTTGTTCCATCCAATGAGACGCTGCTTGCTTCACTGTTCCCAGTCAAATGCCAAAGAGAATTTTCTGTAAGGGAAATGTCACCATTTCCTGCAGCCTGTCCTTCCCACTTGCTATCATTTTGCAGGTTGACCGTGGTAGCGCCATCACTGGCCTGAGCGGACAGGTCACCGTTCCAACGGCTTCCGTTCTTTAAGGAAAGATCCACGCTTCCGGCTTCGCTGGTCAGGTTACCCTTCCATGCAGATTCCTTATCAAAATCGGCTTTTAATAACCCTTCAATCGTTTTGATGGGTTGCTTATCGACATCCTTGTATTCCTTCTGCCCATTATGCATGTCCCCCGTCATGGTTGACTGGTTGGTAAAGGCCAGATTCATGGTACCACTATTATCCGCATTCCCTTTCAGAGAAGTGCCGGTGCCGGAATACGTCGCATTAAGTGTATTTTCTCCTTCCGCTTTCAAATCACCGGTCTGTGATGAATTAGCACCGGATAATGTCAAGTTGACCGTATTTCCTTCATAAATAGTAGTCGACCACTTCGATGAGTTCTCGCTTTTAGATACAACATCACCTCTTGCTGACACATTGCCGTTAAATTGGCTGTTTTCTCCGGAGAAGACAGCTGTAATCGTACTCTGGCTGGTATGCGTTTTGATATCACCGGTCATTATGGCGTTCTTCCCCGAAAAATTAGCAAGAACAGATGCATTATCCTCTTTGCTCTTAGAATCATCCGGTGCCCAGGCAGTTTTTAGGTCTCCCGTAAACCGCAGATCATCACCGCTCAAATCCATCTGGACTTTCCCCTTGGTTACGGCATTGATATTGCCTTCAATTTTCCCCTGCTTTCCAGAAACTGTAATCTTTGCAGTTCCTTCAGACTCTGCTTTTAACAGCGTATCACTATAAAAGGAATCGCTTTGATACGACTGGCTCATTGAAAAATTATCCCCTGTCGCATTGACGGTGATGTTCCCTTTATCTTGCGCCTGCATATTACCACGGGTATAGGAATTATTCCCGCTCATATTTAGCTCTACTTTCCCTTGGTCGTGAGCTAAAATGGCATCTTTGGAGAACTGATCACCATCTTTAACAGTCGTAACATACGAACCATCGCCGGTCATGTTGGCAAGGACAGAACTCCCGTCTCCGCCTGCTTGGATCTGACCCTTGATCTGTACCTGTCCTTTCGCATGCTCATTGAGGGTCAGCCTGGATCCGCTTCCGTCTCTTCCCTGTAACATACTGACAGCGGTAGAGTTGCCCTCCGCGGCCGAAATTTTTATTGTTCCGTCCGTATGGGAATTAATCACAACATTGCCTCCCATACCGGTAACAGCTCCTTGCAGATCTACATTTTTAGCATCCAAATCGACGGTGAACTTCGTTCCTTCTTTGCCAGCTCCGGCAAACACCGCCGTTACAGCCGGTTTGACAGAAATAGTATCGGCCTTAACAGAAATACCTTTCCCCAGTTTATAACCCCAAACGGTGTATAACGAATTGCCTACGGCTGGTTTTGTGAAGAACTCTTTAGAGACTTTCGTATTATCAATCGTTACAGTACTTCCCTCTCCACCGATGACTGTGATACCGCCGCCATTATCTACCAAGCCATAGCCCGTGGTCGACGCGATGGTTAAATTTTTAAAGCCTTCTATTGTGGTTTTGCCATTGCCCTCCGTGTAGACGGCGTCATCGTTGGCGGTGATGCTGATATCGCCGGACGCTTTTATGTGAGTCTCGTTATCGCTGATGATCCCTTTATCGGTCCATTGGTTGCCCTCAAAATTCGCATTGACAGTGATGTTCTTCGCATTGACTTCCGCATCACGGATGGCAGCCCCGTCACCACGCGAATTGTCTGTCCAATTAATGACCAGGGTTCGATCCGGATAGTCATAGGATTTGAAATCCCCGACCGCTGTATTTCCTCTTGTACTGCTTACCATCTGGTTTGTCAGTGTATCCGTATTGGTTGACACATCATAGTCAGCGAAAGCAATAGTCCCCCCCCCATAAATACATTTGTGCTGATACCCAGTGCCATAAGCGTTACTCTTACATTTTTCTTCATAAATTCGCTTCCTTTCTCATTCTGAATCATTAGTTAATTCATTTCTTTTCCTTATTTCAAAATCCTATTTTTTGAGGAATCACAACATACGTAATCCCATCAGAATATGGTGCCATATCCCCGGGCTGAAATACCAGTACGAGTGCATTTCTCTCTGTGTCCAGATAATATTGGTCCGTCATAGAAGATGGCACAAATTCCTTGGATGAAGTAATCTTCTCCCAACGGGTGTTATATAAAACCGCGGTCCCATTCTGAAGTGCCTGCCGCATCTGTGCAATATTTGTGATCTTTGTAAGCGTCTTTAGCTCTACATTACGCTTCATCTTTTTGTCATATACATAAGCTTTTGCCTGGATTTCCGGGTGAGCCATCCAGTTTTCCATATACATATAACTGCGAATGCCTGAAATGTAATTATCATCGTTCCAAGTAACCCTATTGGATGAATTGCTTACCATAAAGGTTACCATACCATTTGACTGTTCTTCATCTACCTTACTGTCATTCACCAGAGTCAAATTGGTAAACAGTTGGCTGGCTGATTTGGTTGCAAATGGTATTATTTCTTTGATTGCTTCGCCTTCTGCATCGCAAGACTGCACAAATACAGTATTATCCAGTTTATATTCCCCCTTTTCTTTATCTCCGAAAAGGTGGAGTTTGTATTCATGGATATCCGTGACCAACCGGTTATTCTGGTAATCCATAACAGAAGGATTTTTCACCGTTTCCACAACGTACAGTGTACCATCAATATATCCTATACTGCTGGGATAATCTCTGGTTTCCATCACCCTGAGTGTCTTCATATCTACAAAAGAAAGCGAATTCCCGTTAGTCTCCACAACACGGTATCGCTCTGGATGAGACAAAAGTGTATTCGCATCCATCGCGAATGCGGCTGAAGACGATAATCCCAATGCCAATGTTACCGCTAACCAAATATGTTTTTTCATCTCTATCACCTTAATTCCAAACAATTTATACCCCCTGCCGTAAGAGCAGAAGCCCCAACCCTATTACCACACAAACAACGGAAATCACAATTCCAACAAAGCGGAGTGAAAGTTTACAAACGAAACTTAAAACGACAGCAATAATGAAAATGGGGACAAGGGCGACGCCAGCTAAGAATTCCATTTTCCTCTTCTCTCCTTTTTCAGACATATATATATCGATTTATATGACTAGCATATGGTATAATTGTATTGTATCAAAATACACAGAGGAAAATCAATCATGAGAAAAAGACTGGCTATTCCGATTTTGCTTTCCTTTGCATGTTTTCTTTCATCCGGCATTGCTTTCGCCTATGATGATTTTTCCAGCATCTATAAGCCCATATCTCCTGCCATGGCAAGCCGTTCGGAAATGGAAGCTTATCGTGAGGATCTGGATAAATACGTACAAGATATTGACGATAAAATAGCAGAACTTCTTTTCCAGCGAAAAATGGCTATCAATCAATTTAACCAGGCTGTACACACGTATAATAGAGAAACTGTATTCCATCAGGATACCTTGCCCTTATATCCCACCTGGCATCATCGCCGAATTCATACGCTTCGACCCACACGGAATGACTGCACTTCTTCCGCTGCAAAAACACATGAAAAACGTCAGCAAGAACGTGTTGAATCCTTTATCGATGGAATGATGGACTGGGGAAAGGAATAGTATCACTACTGAATCAAAAAAAAGTCACACAAACAGTACTTTTTGTTTGTGTGACTTTTTTTAATTCTCTAACAGAGCCCCTGTTCTACTTTTGAATATAGGACCCGTAGACGTCTCTGAATTTCTTATTGGTTTTATCGTCTTTATCATTTACCCGTACACGTTCCACCTTATATCGATCGTTATCCTTTCCGGAAATACGATCCACACGGAAACGATCAGTAGACGCTACTTTCTCAATTTCAGGTCCAAATTCTCCTAAAGAACGTCCCATGTCTGCATCTACGGGAGCCCCGTTTTGTAATGCCCGGTAGACAATGGCTGCATATTCATAACGAGTCATAGCACGGTCACCCTTGAATTCATCATCCGGGTACCCTTCCAAGTATCCCCTGTCAGCTAAGTTCTTCACATACTGATAGGCCCAGTGGTCTTTGGGAACATCGGGGAAGGATACGTCTTTTGCCGCAATGGGCATCTCTTTTCCAAGCCCTACGGCCTGCTTCAGCAGCTGGATTTCCCGATCCTGCTTGGCTACCAGTGTCTTGAGCTCCAGAATCTCCCTGCCCATGGCAGTACGGCTTCGGGAAACTGTATTTTTCTGACCCAGCTTAAAGGTAATCCCGGCATTTACCAGATTTTCTCCGCCACCTATAGAGCCGCCCAAAGAGAACAAAACGTCCTCATTGGGCCGGTAAAAGGCTCCAATGGCTGCCGCATGGGCATCCTTATAATTACCATAGCCCACAGCAAAGTCCCACTTATCATCCGGATCGAAATCCTGAGGATGGAGTGCTGCCAAAGCCGCCGCTCCGGCGCCGACTCGATCCATTCGATTATCCAGTTGCGTAATTCGGTTTCCCAAATGATTAACCTTCGTATTTATATTGGCAGTAGCAGAAGCAACTTTCTTTAGCTGTGCTACATTGACTGCATCAGTATCTTCGCTGCCGGCAGCAACACCCGTGACCTGCCGAGTAACAATTCCACCCCAATGAGTTTGTCCACCTCCTACCGCTATCGCATTAGCAGTAGATACAAAGGTTTCACTTGTATCCCCATTTGCCAGGTATCCCTTCTCTCCGGAAAACCGATTTGCCAAAGCCCCGCTCCCTAAGGCAGCACCATCCGGGACATCTACTTTTGCTTTATTACCCAAAGCGATTGAATTTTCTGCAAATGTTTCTACAATACCGCCAGAAGCTGCCAGTGAATTTTCTGCCATCGCTTGAGAACGATATCCCATAGCCGTAGAATACTTACCGGACGCATATGTACGACCTCCCATGGACGTAGAACCATCACCCGATGCTTCCGTATAGTACCCCATAGCAGTAGCACTATTCCCAGAAGCTTTTGTCCGGCCTCCCGTAGCAAGAGTTCCCTGCCCAGACGCCAGCGTTTCATATCCCATGGCTGTTGCCCAATTCCCAGAAGCCTGTGTTCGCTGTCCCATGCTGGTTGCACCGTATCCTGATGCCTCTGTTTCATATCCCATTGCAGTAGATCTCTCCCCCGAAGCTTTAGAAAAAGCCCCGACAGTTATGGCATATTTATTTGACGCTTCCGAACCGCGGCCCATCGCCACAGAAGCTAGTCCAGAAGCATTCGTGGAGTGTCCGAAGGCTATTGAGCCAATTCCCGATGCCTTAGCATTGTCTCCTATGGCCCAACCCGTCATACCAGCTTTTGCCGATGTCCCAATAGCTACAGCGTCGGTTCCTGTTGCCTTTGCCCATCTACCAATAGCGATACTTCCCCAGCCAGATGCTAACGGGTACTCCTTTTCATCGTTGTAGGTAGTTAGCATAAACCCAGTCTGGTCCGCACCCTTGATGATTTTTTCTGCATCTGGTATGACTCCGTCCGGCGTGATTAATACAGCCGCCCTCACAGGAATGACGAAAGTAAAAAGGAAAGCAGCAACCAACGCAGGAATAGATTTATGCACACCCACGTCTGCTACCGAAACGTACCTCTTATCTTTTGTATAACTTTTCGTTAATTCTGAAATGACCATATAGCATCCTCTCAGCCTACTCCATAAGCACCTTATAAATCCGTTTTATGATCCATGACTCTTTCATGAAAGGTCCATTATATCAATATTCTCTCCCCCCCCCCCCGCGTTTAGTCAACAAATTATAGATATGCCTTTATGAATAGAACAACCATTTTTCCAATATTCTATCTATTCCCATTTTAAAAATTACTCGAAGTTTTTCTTTGGCATCTCGAAAATACGAATCTGTCTGTGCATATTGGTTGATATTGCATTGATTTGTAATGATTTTTGTAGTAAAATTAGTCAAAAGGAGGGCTACTCAATGGCTACCACAAATGTTCAAATTCGTATGGATACAGAATTAAAAAAAGAAACTGAACGAGTTCTAAAAAACATGGGGTTCACCTTTTCTGCAGCTATTAATGTATTTTGCCGTCAGGTAATTAATCAGCGCAGGATTCCTTTTGATATTATTATGAATGAAGAAGCGATTCCAAATGAAGAAACAAAAAAAGCCATGGATGATACGATGGCAGGAAAGAATTTAAGTAAAACTTTTTCTTCCGTTGATGAAATGTGGAAGGAGTTAAATGCTTAAGGTTCGCTACTCTACACAATTCAAGAAGGATTTTAAACGGGCTAAGAAACGAGGTCTTCCCTTACATGAATTAAAGGCAGTAATAGAACAGCTCACCAGTGAGAAATCGCTTGCACCTAAACATCGTGACCATGCACTGGCTGGCAAGTATGCTGCTTTTCGAGAATGTCATATCCTGCCTGATTGGCTATTGATTTATAGAATTGATCATGATGTCATGGAATTCATTGCACAAAGGACTGGCACACATAGTGATTTGTTTGATGAGTAATGTCGATGATTTTAACTAAACAAAAAATCAAGAACCGGAGCTGTCCAAGCAGAGAACAGCACCGGTTCTTGCCTTTTATTCCAGCCACTTATTTTACAATACGGCTGCCGTATACATCACGAAAATCTTTTTCTGCTTTATTATCAGCATCATTTACACGGACACGTTCCACTTTATTCCGATCATTATCTTTACCTGAGATGCGATCTACACGGAAGCGGGCTGCTTTTTGTACGCTTTCCAGTTCAGGGCCAAATTCTTCTACAGCCTTGGCCATTTTCCCGTCAAGCGGGGCCCCATTCTGCATAGCCCGGTACAAAAGTGCTGCATACTCATAGCGTGTCATTGCACGGTCTCCCTTGAATTCACCATCAGGATAGCCTTTCAAATACCCTTGATTTGCCAGCGCTTTCACGTATTCATAGGCCCAATGATCTTTAGGAACATCAGGGAAATCAATTGCATTCACCGTATTGCCACTATTCAGGGCTTTGATAATCTGCTTATTTTGATTTACCAGTGTTGTTACTGTATTTTTCAGATCCTGGTTTTCTTTCTTCAGCTCCAGAATTTCCTTAGCCATAGCTACACGGGAAGTAGATACCCCATTTTTCTGGCCCAGTTTGAACGTGACACCGGCATTCACCATGTTTTCGCCGCCGCCAAAAGAGCCTCCCACAGAGAACATCACATCTTCTGTTGGCCTGTAAAAAGCACCAACAGCCGCTGCATTTGCATTTCTGTAGTTACCATACCCCACAGCGAAGTCCCATTTATCATCGGGATCGAAATCCTGAGGATGGAGTGCTGCCAAAGCCGCTGCTCCGGCACCTACCCGGTTGATGCGATTTCCTAATTTATTAAGCGACTGCCCCATACGGCCAATATTCTGGTTTGTTTCATACAGTTGTCCGCCGTTCACCACGTCTTTAGACCCCGGGGCTACGTTTCCATCGCCGACGTTGGTGATTTTGGAACCATTCATGTTGACCGAATTGTCTTCCAGACTGATAGTTGTGTTGCCGCCATTACTGATAGATGTAATGCCATTGAGATCCTTTGCAAGACGGACTTTCAGGTTATCTTTGCCATCAGAAACGACTCCGATGTTATCCTCTCCGGTGAGTTTGACGGTATCTGTGATTCCACCGATGACGTTTACCTGGTTATTCAGTTTTTTAGCGATGACGTCTCCTGTGTCTCCGCCGTACTTCATACCGTCGTCCAAGGTGGCTACCTGGTGTTCGCCATTCTTGTCTTCATAGACGATACGAGTGATGCCGTCTTTTCCGTCTACACCGGTAGCACCTTTCACTCCGTCTTTTCCGTCATAGCCATTCTTGACGGAAATATCCACGGCACTCGTTCCATCTTTGCCATTTGTACCGGCAGGTCCGGTAAGACCGATATGGCCTACGCCGTCTTTGCCGTTAATGGCTACGGCATTCTTGCCGTCCTCTCCTTTGATGGAGATGCCGTCGTTGCCATTGATACCGACTTCGCCTTTATCTCCTTTGACAGAAATGCCGTCTTTGCCATCAATGCCTACGCCGGACTTGCCATCTTTGCCGTTGACACCGATGTGTCTATCTTTTCCGTCTTTGCCGTCTTTCCCGGCTCCTCCGATATTCAGTTCATCAGAGAGGTCGACTGTATATTCTTTGCCGCCTTTATCATTGGTGCCTTCGGTGACGGTGAGGTTCTTATTCTCTCCTGCCTTCACGGTGGTGTGGGCGCCTGCTTCTCCACTGACTTCGGTTACTCGTTTCTCCAGTTCCTTGATGCTATCGTAGTTCCCACCTACTATCTTAGAAAGGCCATAAAGCTGACTGCCATTAATGGCATCCGTACTGTCAGCGCTGACTTTTCCTGCCGCCACGTTGATAATCTGCCTTTCCTTATCCTTGGCGCCTACGCTCACTACACCTACCGGTTTCGTCCCGGCAAACCCGCCGTAGGTAACGGTACCGTCACTGACGGGAATACTCCCCTGTGTTTCCTGCGTTGCAGCTCTATCGGCAGAATCCGCTCCAAGGACGACGCTATTTACCTGTGTGGTCGTTACATTGCTGCCCAGGACATAGGTATTCTCCTGTGCTACCGTATTTTTCACGCCTACAGCAACGGCATTTTTTCCGCTTACTGTATTCCCATTACCTACAGCGGTCGCAGCCTCACCTTCAGCAGTATTTCCTACGCCTAAAGCAGATGACCATGTGCCTGTAGCTTTATCGGCATATCCGACAGCTGCTGCCCGGTCGCCCGCTTCGGAATTTAGACCTGCAGCCAAGCCGAAGCTTCCTGCCTTAGCCTCGTCACCTATAGCCACACCGCCAGCGGAAGACGCCTTGGTCCCAATGGCAATGTTCCCATAAGTCCAGTTGCTGTCTTCTGCCCCTGCGACGGCACCAGCGCCTAATGCAATGCCATTCTTACCGATGGACTTACTGCCATCACCGATGGCAACAGCATCAGCCTGATTAGAGAGAGCGCCTTTACCAATAGCAACGGTTCCTTCATTATAGGCATTAGCTTCTTCGCCAATCGCAACTGCGCTGGTTCCGGCCTGTGTCTTGGTGCCAATGGCTACAGAATTATCACGTCTCCCATTGGCTTCATTTCCGATTGCTATACCGTTATCGCCTTTACTTACAGCAGAGCCAACAACGGCGCCTGTGCCTATAGCGACACTATTTGTACCCTGCGCCTTGGCCTTCACTCCGGCAGCCAGAGAGTCAGTACCGGCAGCTCCGTCGTTATTATAGTTGGAGCCTTCTCCCTGTTCGGTACTGTTGACGCTGTAATAATGGGTCGCACTGCCTCCACTCGATGATTGCATCGTTGCCTGCAGCGCTTTCAGCTGCGCCACGTTGACTGCGTCGGTATCCTCACTGCCGGCAGCTACGCCTGTGATCTGACGTGTGATATTCTTAGAAGCATTCCCTACGGAAACAGCGGCCGCCGTGGATTTCCAGGCAGATCCGGTCTCAGTGGAAGCTTTGCCGGTAGATGGATCATAGCCTGCGACGCCTTTAGCCGTATTGGCTACCGTTCCACTGCCCAGAGCTACAGAATTTGAAAGAGCGGCTGTGGCCGCTGCGCCAAGAGCCACCCCGTTCTCCGCTTCCGCTGTCGTTTTGCCTCCAGCGGCGGCAAAGCTGTTATATCCAAGAGCTTCGCTTTGGACACCTAGTGCAGCGGAACCGCTGCCTATGGCCTGAGCCATATATCCATAGGCAAATGCATTCCACCCGTACATATTGTTGCGAAGTGAGCTTATTCCTGTTTCCGTATTCAGATCGGTTTCACGCTTATTCCCCGCCACTGAACCATATCCTCCGGCAAAGGCATAGGATGCATAAGACTTATTCTCTCTTCCCATAGCAAGGCTTCCGTAAGAATACCCTGTATTTTTATATCCTGCAACCAAAGAAGAGTCCCCGTAGATAGTATTGAGCACCCCGATCCCTGTAGAATCCGGGGCACTGATTTGGTTATTTGATCCGATAGAAGCTGATTGATCCATGACCGTAGCAGTCCCCAGATTGGTTTCTTGTCCTCCCACCACCAGGTATCCATGGGTACGAAGTTCGTTGTTGGCCACTACGTGGCCAACCTTAATGGTCCCGTCTCCATCACCGGAAAGTCCAGACAAATTATGGATCCGTACCAGTCCTTTACTGATTACCAATCCGTCTAAGGTCACCGAAGCCTTATCCTGGTCCAAGATGGTAAGGCCGCTCTCCTTCGGATACAAATCAGTTCCATCTGCTTTCTTTCCTTCCACCATCAAAGTCCCTTTAATTACCGCGTCCTGCGTTTCAAGTGGAGAATCTGCAAAAACCGCTCCTGCCGGTAAGGTGTACAGCAAAGCGGCACACAGAAGTGCTGCCTTTTTCCCTCTGCCGGCATGGCTATTCTTGGTATGGCTCTTGGCTAATTCTGATACCACCACATAGCAATGTTTCACTCGACTCCAAATGACCCGATACACCTTATTCATAAAACCGCTCCTTCCCAATACATCGAAGTCACTAGATATCCAAAGTATCCTTAAAATAATTATATCCCCCCCCCCCCGCGTTTAGTCAAATTTTTTATAGATATAAGGATGCACTGGTCAACAAAACTTGGACACTAAAATCTAAAAAATTAGAATCAGAAATA
>ENA-OVGE01000963-OVGE01000963.1-human-gut-metagenome-genome-assembly--contig:-NODE-963-length-24663-cov-15.238296_pt1 | contig 24663 bp, 24 predicted proteins | sample MGYA00237769_ERZ505417 | MGnify/ENA primary metagenome ERZ505417 (study PRJEB26158, sample SAMN06016403) | human gut metagenome | biome: human gut; feature: ankylosing spondylitis patient; material... | reverse complement strand
ATGCTAATAGTTCCCATATAAGCAAGCAAAATGCTAATGATGAGATATATTCGCCTCAAATATACCTCCTCATGCACGGCATTTTTGATCTCTCGGATGGTCTTGTCATTGGAAAAACGCCAACCTTCTATTTCTTCAAATTTGCACATAAGCAATTCCTCTTGATAATTATACAAATATACGAGGAAACTTTCTGATTACCAAATGAATTAACCATTTTAATAAAAGCACGCTTCCTTTCGGGGGTGTGCCCACTACCTCCACAAGATTTATGATTATCACTGGTGGCTCGTGTCGTCCGATATGGGTTTGCGTGCCTTTGTTGCGTGGTCGTGGTAATGGTGGTCAGGTAGATAGCAGGGGAGGTAGGAGTGATGGCGCTGGCGGAGAGGATGCGAGCAGCGAGAGATGCGTGTGCCGGAGTGATAGGGGTATAAACAAAAAGGAGCAAAGATGTGGTAATCTTCGCACCTTTTTGTTTCGGATTAACGTCAACGACATTATTTGCCGTGGTGCTCGTCAGAAACGGTTAACTTTTTGCGACCATGAGCACGGCGAGAAGCCAATACGCGGCGGCCGTTCTTTGTTGCCATTCTCTCACGGAAGCCGTGCTTGTTTACACGACGACGGTTGTGTGGCTGAAATGTTCTTTTCATCTTATGCTTATCTTTTATTTGTTATTATTTCTATCTCTGAAACGGCTGCCGTCTCCCTGGCCATGATGCCAGTGGAAGCATAGACGCCTTTTTGGGTTGCAAAAGTACGCATAATTTTTGAAATAACAAAGAAATCAGACATTTTTCGGTCAGAATTAGATGTTTTTTTATAAAAAAGTAGTAACTTTGCACCGCTTTTAGCAGACAACAACATTATAATAACAATATGATTAACTCACAGGAAATCAAAATCGGTACTTGCATCCGCATGGATGGCAAGATTTGGACTTGCATCGACTTCCAGCACAGAAAGCCGGGTAAGGGTAACACAGTAATGATAACCAAGCTGAAGAATGTTGCTGACGGCCGTGTGCTTGAGCGTACATTCCAGATTGGTTTCAAGCTCGAGGATGTTCGCGTGGAGCGTCGTCCTTACCAGTATCTTTATGAGGATGCCACAGGCCGTATCTTCATGAATCAGGAGACTTTCGAGCAGATTCCAATCCCTGCACACCAGATTACCGGTGTGGAGTATATGAAGGAAGGTGATGTGGTAGAGGTTGTAACCGATACAACTGACGGCACTATCCTGCTCGCCGAGATGCCTGTAAAGACTACTCTGAAGATTACTCACAGCGAGCCCGGCGTAAAGGGTAATACCGCTACCAACGCCACCAAGCCCGCTACTCTCGAGTCGGGTGCCACCGTGCGCGTGCCTCTGTTTATCAACGAGGGCGAGACCATCCTGGTCGATACCCGTGATGGTAGCTATCTGGGTCGTGTAAGCGAGTAATCGCGCAGCACCCTATACTTTTGTGACAACCTATATCTCCGGGGCCACCATGGTGGGTGTTCTGAGATATAGGTTGTCTGCGTTTCAATACCATCAATCCTATCTGTACTACTGACATGAAATATAGTTTTATCATACCCGTCTACAACCGTCCCGATGAGGTCGACGAACTGCTCGACAGCCTTACGCGCCAGGAGTGTCGTGACTTTGAGGTGGTGGTGGTCGAAGACGGGTCGGCAGTGCCTTGCCGCGACGTGTGCGACCGATATGCCGACAGGTTAGACCTGCACTATTATAATAAGGAGAACTCGGGCCCTGGTCAGAGCCGCAACTATGGTGCGGAGCGGGCGCAGGGAGAGTATCTCATCGTGCTCGACTCCGACGTGGTGTTGCCTCCGGGCTATCTCTCGGCGGTAGATGCCGAACTGGCAGATCGTGAGTGCGATGCTTTTGGTGGTCCCGACAGTGCCCATCCGTCGTTTACTCCGGTGCAGAAAGCCATCTCCTACTCGATGACGAGCTTCTTTACCACCGGCGGAATACGTGGCGGCAAGAAGAAACTGGACAAATTCTATCCCCGCTCGTTTAATATGGGCATCCGTCGTGATGTCTATGAGCGTCTGGGTGGTTTCTCGCGTATGCGCTTTGGTGAAGACATCGACTTCTCTATCCGTATCTTCAAGGCAGGATGCCGCTGCCGCCTTTTCCCCGCAGCCTGGGTGTGGCACAAGCGCCGTACAGACTTCCGCAAGTTCTGGCGGCAGGTCTACAACAGCGGTATCGCGCGCATCAACCTCTACAAGAAATATCCCGAGAGCCTCAAGCTCGTCCATCTGCTGCCTATGGTCTTCACTGTGGGTGTGGCGCTGTTGGCGGTGATGGCTCTGGTGGGAGCAGGGGTATGGGCGGCTTGCCCGCAGACCACTGTCGGACCATGGCTCATGGCGTTGGCACTGGCTCCGCTGGTGCTCTATTCGCTCATCATCTGCATCGATGCCACCCGCTCGGCGCGCAGTCTGCGCGTGGGTGTGCTCAGCATCGCCTCGGCCTTCATCCAGCTCACGGGCTATGGCTGTGGCTTCCTCTCGGCGTGGTGGAAGCGCTGTGTGTGTGGCAAGAGCGAGTTCAGTGCTTACGAAAAAACCTTCTATAAATGACCTCCGGCAGTCTGAGCATCAACCAGTGGGCAGAGGAAGACCGTCCGCGTGAGAAGCTGGCCCGCCTGGGAGCGTCGGCGCTGAGCAATGCCGAACTGCTGGCCATCCTCATCGGGTCGGGCACTCCCGAGAAGAGCGCTGTAGACCTGATGAAGGAGATACTGGCCGACTGTGGCAACAATCTTAACCAGCTGGGCAAACTCTCGCTTGCCGAGCTGCAGCGATACAAGGGCGTGGGGCTGGCCAAGGCGGTGACCATTCAGGCCGCCTGTGAAATGGGCCGTCGCCGACAGGTGTCGCGGCCCGAGGAACGCCCGCGCATGGACAGCGCCGACGCCATCTATCGCGAGATGCATCCCCGTATGCAGGACCTCGATGTCGAAGAGGCGTGGGTGGTGCTGGCCAACCAGTCGTTCAGGCTCATCAAGGTGCTGCGGCTGAGCCATGGCGGCATCAGCGAGACGGCGGTCGATGTGAGGGTGGCACTCCGCGAGGCTCTGCTCTGCAATGCCACCGTGATGGCGCTCTGCCACAACCATCCCAGTGGCAACTGCCATCCCAGCCGCGATGACGACTGCATTACCGACCTCATGCGTAAAGCCTGTGAGACCATGCGCATCAGACTGGTAGATCATGTCATCGTCACCGATGGCGCCTACTACAGTTATCGCGAGGAAGGCAAACTGTGAGGAAACACTTGCCGCGGGGCGGACGAATATCAGTGGGGCTGGCTGAGCCATCGGCTTGGCCGTAGTCCATATAAAGAAGATGCACAACATGCTGCTGGCAGCGCGTTGTGCATCTTTTTCGTATGGGTCGGTTGTCGCCGTGGCGACCAGGGCGACAGCGTCAGTTAATCTGCTTGTAGAACTCCTGCTGGGCGGCAAGCAGAATATCGAGCACTCTGGGGATAATGTCGTCAAAGACGGGCGTGCTGTCTATCAGCAGCTCGGCAGAGAGCCACACATTGTCGTTGACGATAGTGGCTTTGACCACCTTCATCGAGACGCTCACCGCGTTGGTGGCTTCGAGGACGCCGGCGCGGTTGTCTTCGGTCACGTCAAAGACGCCCGGCATGACCAGACGCAGGAATGTCTCGTCGTTGTCGCTGCCCATGAATATGAAGTTGCGCATCTGGTACTTGAAGAAGATGTCGTTGTCTTCGTCCTGCTCGTATTTGAAACCTTGTGAGCTGAGGAACTCTTTCATTAAATCTACATTTGTCATAATTTTTGGGTTTTGGTTGTTAGGATGTATATGGTTTATTGTTCTCTTGCTTCTGTCAGGCGTTGAAACCTATGCGCGGCCGTTCCATGTTGCGGCGCTCCACTCCCTGCATCTTCTCTTCTATTTCCTTGTACATCTTGACCATCTCGGGGCGTATCGAGGGCCGCGTGTTGCGGATGGAGGTCTCGAGCAGCTCCTGGCTGATGAGCTGGTTGGTGAAGGCTGCCGTCATGGCTGCGTCGTTCACGATGTAGGCGATGTCGCTGGCTATGTATCCGTCGGAGAGCTCTGCCAGATGCTGGGCGTCGATGGCTGTCTCGTCGTAGGGGCGGTCCTTGAGGTGGAGCATGAACATCTCCTTGCGCGCGTCGAGGTCGGGCAGCGGCACGTAGATTTGCTTGTCTATGCGGCCGGTACGCAGCACAGCCGGGTCTATCTTGTCGGGGCGGTTGGAAGTGGCGATGACAAAGATGCCCTTCTTGGAGCAGTTGTTGAGCTGGCTCAGAAACTCGTTGACTTCGCCCGACATGCTCGTGTTGTCGATGTTGGAGCGGTTGGGGACCAGCGCGTCAAACTCGTCGAAGCACAGCACAGACGGTGCTTTTTCCTGTGCCTGCTTGAAGAGACTGCCTATCTTCTCCTGCGAACCGTGAATGTAGATGCTCGCCAGGTCTGAGGTCTTGACCATGAGAAAGTTGAAGCCCGTCTCTTCGGCGAATTTTTCTGCGAAGAACGTCTTGCCGCATCCGGGAGGACCATAGAGCAGCATGCCATTGGGCGGCGTGAGCTTGTAGCGCTCTGCCAGTTCCTTGTTCTTGATGACAAAGATTACGCGCTGGTAGAGCATGTCCTTGAGTTCCTTCATGCCGGCGATGTCGGCAAATCCGTTGCCCTTCTGCTGCTCCACGCTGAACGTTACGGCGTTGGGGTTGTCTTCCGCCTGCTGGGTGGTGGGGCCGGAGGATTGTCCCGGTGCATTGGCACCAGTGGTCTCCTGACAGGGTTTGCCGTCGATGAGGCTGATGATTTCCTCGACCGACTTGAAGCGGTCTTCGTATTTCACCGCCAGACCCTTCTGCAGGATGCGGGTGGTCTTGTCGTCGAGGTCTACACCCTCGAGCGAGAGCTGTTCTGACTTGCGCTTCTCCTTGATGAGCGTGAAGCGGCGCGCTCTGGTCATGCCCTCGGTAAAGGTCATCTCCCACGGAGCCGCGCCGAAGAGCATGGTGTAGAGGACGGCCGTGGCAGAGAAGATGTCGCTCTGCTCGTCGTAGAGGCCCATGAAGGTCTCGTTGGCGCAGTACTCCACCTCCAGGTCTGCCACCTCAAAGGGTGTCTTTCCATTGCATCGCGGCGCTGTGTGCCCCATATCGATGATTTCGGGAATGCCTCCAGCCACCTTGGAAAGCATGATGTTGCGGGGAGTGATGTCGTTGTGGCACAGGCCTTGACGGTGCAGGTAGCCGAGGCCGTTGAGAATACCTCTATATATATTCAGGGCGGTGTCGGCATCCATCCTGCCTTCGCGGGCGAGCTTGTCCATCAGCACGTCGCCGGTGAAATAATTGGTGACGAAGTAGTGGCACTCTCCGCAGTCCAGGTGGACCTTGCCCGAATCGATGAAGGAGACGATGTTTTCATTGACAAGTTTCTTGCAGCGCTCGATGGTGTAGACCTCGTGCGTGGCAGTGTCCATGAGGCGCTCTGGAGTCTTCTTGAGGATATACAGCTTGAGAAAATAGATGTTGTCGTTGTCGTCTATCACACGGTAGGTCTCGGTATATTCGTTCTCCTTGATGAGGCTTTGGGCAAGGTACTTGTCAAGTCTTGCGTTCTCTTTCAGTACACTCATAGTTCAGTCGTTAGGTTTGGTGTATAGTATTTCAGATGACAGCCATAGCCGATGGCCGATGGCTATGGTTACAAAATTAAGACAATTTCCGTTAATGCCAAACTTATCTTCCGCTTTTTTTGACTATAGGCAGGGAAAATGTCATCTTTTCCGCCCGTCTCGCGGCTGGACACAAAAACGCCGCAGGCGTTCCTCATCACTGAGAATGTGCCTGCGGCTATAATCTTGAAAACGAAATCGGGTTTATTTGAGCACGCCAAGTTCCTTGCCCACCTTGATGAAGGCGGCGATACACTTGTCGAGCTGCTCGCGGGTGTGGGCGGCAGAGAGCTGTACACGGATGCGGGCCTCGCCCTTGGGCACTACTGGATAGTAGAAGCCTGTGACGTAGATACCTTCCTCGAGCAGACGGTTGGCATAGCGCTGAGAGAGCGGCGCGTCGTAGAGCATCACGGCGCAGATGGCGCTCTGGGTGGGCTTGATGTCAAAGCCGGCAGCCTGCATCTTGTCGCGGAAGTAGTTGACATTCTCTACCAGATGGTCATGGATGGAGTTGTCTTCCTTGAGCATCTTGAACACCTCGAGACTGGCGCCGATAATGGCGGGAGCCAGCGAGTTGGAGAAGAGGTAAGGACGGCTGCTCTGGCGCAGCATGTCGATGATTTCCTTGCGGCCGGTGGTGAAACCGCCGAGGGCGCCACCAAACGACTTGCCCAGTGTGCCGGTATAGATGTCTACGCGGCCATAGGTATTGCACAGTTCGCTCACGCCGTGACCGGTAGCACCTACCACGCCAGCCGAGTGAGACTCGTCGACCATGACGAGGGCGTCGTATTTTTCAGCGAGGTCGCAGATCTTGTCCATCGGAGCCACGTTGCCGTCCATCGAGAATACACCGTCGGTACAGATGATGCGGAAGCGCTGGGCCTGAGCCTCCTGCAGACACTTCTCAAGCTCAGCCATGTCAGCGTTGGCATAGCGGTAGCGCTTGGCCTTGCACAGGCGCACACCGTCGATGATAGAGGCGTGGTTGAGGGCGTCAGAGATGATGGCGTCTTCCTCGGTGAGGAAAGAGCCGAAGAGACCGCCGTTGGCGTCGAAGCAGGCGGCATAGAGTATGGTGTCCTCGGTATGGAAGTAGTCGCTGATGGCAGCCTCAAGTTCCTTGTGGATGTCCTGAGTACCACAGATGAAGCGAACCGAAGACATACCGAAACCGCGACGGTCCATCATCTGCTTGGCACCCTCGATGAGGCGGGGATGGTTGGACAGACCGAGATAGTTGTTGGCACAAAAGTTAAGCACTTCTTCGCCCTTGACCTGGATGGCAGCACCCTGGGGGCTCTCGATGATGCGTTCTTCTTTGTAAAGGCCTGCGCTCTTGAGATTTTCCAAAGTAGCGCAGAGCTGTTCTTTGATTTTACCGTACATGTTTGTTCACGTTTTAGTTCTTGTTAGACTACAAAATAACGCATTATTTTCGACAAATAAAAGCGTTTGCCTGTTTTTTTTGTTAATCTGCGGGTAAAAAGGTTTTTTTATAGCTTTTTTCTCCTTAGTCTCAAAAAAAATTAGTTAATTTGCACCCATAATTTTAAGTACTTGACACATGAAAAATATCTTGGTCATCGGCTCTACAGGCCAGATTGGTTCTGAGCTGACGCGTGAATTGAGAAAAATCTATGGCAACGACCATGTAGTAGCTGGCTATATCAAGGGCGCAGAGCCCAAGGGAGAGTTGCTGGAGAGTGGTCCGTCGGCCGAGGCTGATGTCACCAACGGCGAGATGATAGCCAGCGTGGTAAAGCAGTATAATATCGACACCATCTACAATCTGGCTGCGCTCCTGTCGGTAGTGGCCGAGTCCAAGCCTCGTCTGGCATGGAAGATAGGTATCGATGGACTCTGGAACATACTCGAAGTGGCTCGCGAACATGGCTGCGCCGTATTCACACCCAGCTCGATAGGTTCTTTCGGACCATCTACACCCAAGATGATGACTCCCCAGGACACCATCCAGCGTCCCCGCACCATGTATGGCGTCACCAAGGTTACCACCGAGTTGCTCAGCGACTATTATTTCAATAAGTATGGCGTCGATACCCGTGCCGTGCGCTTCCCCGGAGTCATCTCCTACGTCACTCCTCCTGGTGGCGGCACCACCGACTATGCTGTCGACATCTATTACTCGGCAGTTCGCGGCGAGCGCTTCGTATGTCCTATCAAGGAGGGCACACTGATGGATATGATTTACATGCCCGACGCGCTCAAGGGAGCTATCGACGTGATGGAGGCCGACCCCTCGCGCCTCGTTCACCGCAATGCGTTCAACATCGCATCGCTCAGCTTCGGTCCCGAGACCGTATACCAGGCCATCAAGAAGTACAAGCCCGACTTTGAGATGGTCTACGATGTAGACCCGCTCAAGCAGAGCATAGCCGAGAGCTGGCCAGACCGTCTCGACGATACCTGTGCGCGCGAGGAGTGGGACTGGTGTCCACGCTACGACCTCGACGCCATGACCCGCGATATGCTTGAGAAGCTCGCCATCAAGCTCGGAGTATAACGACTATACATTATATAATATATAAGATGCACAACGCGCTGCCAGCAGCATGTTGTGCATCTTTTTTTTGTTTGGGGTAAGGGTTTCGGTCTAATATCGGCGCTCTAAGAGTCCGCCGTAGGTGTTGACGCGCACTACAATGTCGGCTTCCTGTGCCCTCTCGTCGAGCGGGATGCTCACAAACGCCACCTGGGTGTAGTATTCGGGCACCCCGTTCTGGTTGTGCAGCAGCGTGAAGGTAAACTGCTCGCGGCTTCCCGTGCGTAGGGTGTCACACTTCACGCCCACGGTCTGGCGCCCCATCTCTCCGTTGTCCTTGGCACCCGCCTTGAGCGCCAGTCTCATGTTGATATAGCGCCCGGTAGTGCTGCGCCATGCGCTTTCGAGTCCAAGCGGATCGGTGCGCAGCGTGTCGGGGCGTGTGGTCTCTATAGGCCGCAACACCGGCACCGCACCGATAGAGCGTGGCTTGACGGTGGTGGCTGCGTCGTGATAGTCGTAGTAGAACAGGGCACGATACAGCGTGTCGGCCTTTGCCGCCCATTTTGCCGTAATCGTGGGCTGCAGCTGCAGCGCCTTGCCCTCGTCGGTCACCACGCGGCTTATCACGCCCTTGTCTGTCGTATATGCGTCGACCATTTCGGCCTGCATATACGAGTAGTGTCCGTCGCCCGAGTCGTAGCTGCTGCTCTCGCAAGCCGCCATCACCACTGCCATTACGCCCAGTAGCCAGTATCTCATATCACAGCCCCATTTGGTTGATAGCCGGGTTGGCATACATCTTGAGCATCTGTTCGCGCAGATAGGCATCGTCCTTGCCCTCCATCTCTATCTTGTCCAGTTGGCCCTTGAGGTAAGCCTCAAACTGTGCCTTGTCTTCAGCCGTGTAGTGGTCGGCGTGGGCAGAGTCGCCGTGCAGCAGGTCGAGCGCCACGTAGTTGTTGGGATAGAGGCGGTAGCCCGCAAATATCTGCCGGTCTATGTGGTCGGCGATGAGGCGGAAGAGCTCGGTCTTGGGCGTGTCTGCCGGGATGGTGTCGAGGTAGCTGTCTATGCAGTCGGCACACTGGTAGTGTATGTATCCCTTGTAGCCCATGATGCCGGTCTGCATGCTTGTCACGTCGTCCATCGGGCCTTTCTGCCAACAGGGGTTGTCGCGGCGCGCCTGCAGTTCGGCAGCCTTGAGATAGTCGCAAGGATCGTACTCATAGCTTATGGCGAGGGGCACGAGGTGCAGCTGCTTCAGGCGGTCTATGATAGAGCCTTCGCCGCCCATCACCATCATCTTGAGTATGGCTTCCTGGGTGCGGTCGTTGCTGTCCTTGGCGCGGCCTTCGCGCTGGGCTATCCATATGTTGTCGTTCTTCTCGGCGATGACGAAGTGCATGTACTCGCTCAGCCGCTTGCTCGCCATCAGCATCTCGCGCATGGAGAGGGCACGCTCTACGATAAACGATTTGTTGACGCGCACCAGGTCCTTGACCCAGGGCAGCTTGAGCAGATTGTCGCCGATGGCTATTTCACATGTCGTGTTGAAGCCCGCGTCTATCAGCAGCTTGTCGAGCAGTGCCGAATCGAGCACTATGTCGCGGTGGTTGCTGATGAAGGTGTAGCGGCTGTCGGTGTCGAGCGATGCGATGTCGATGTCGCATCCCTTGCTGAGCCTCGCCAGAAGCTGTACGAGAAAATCGTAGCAGAAGGTCTTCTGGAAATCGAGGTTATCCTTGCAGGCGTGCATCTTGGCAGCCAGCGCCTCTTTGGGCACGTCGGGGTAGAAATAGGCCAGCACGCTGCAGAACTGCTCGTTCTGGAGCAGGCGGTCAAAGACGTCCGGTAACTCGTCGGGTTCAAACGGACGGATGGGGTCAAATTGTTCAGGAATTTTCATAAGCGGAAGTTCTGTAGGTTAGAACTGGTTCTCCACAATCTCGCTCAGTACCTGGGTGATGTCGAGGCCGGCGGCGCGCACCTGCTGTGGGATGAAGCTGGTGGCGGTCATGCCGGGTGTAGTGTTGATTTCGAGCATGTTGATGCAGTCGTTGCCCTCGGCATCCTTGGTGATGATATAGTCGATGCGGATGATGCCGTTGCAGTGCAGGATGTCATAGATGCGGCTGGTCTCCTCGGCCACGGCTTTGGCGGTGGCGTCGGCTATGCGGGCAGGCGTAATCTCCTGCACCTGACCGTTGTACTTGGCGGCGTAGTCGAAGAACTCGTTGCTCGTCACCACCTCGGTAGCGGGGAATACCACCGATTTCTCCTTGGTCTTGTAGCAGCCTATGCTTATCTCTGTGCCCTGCATATAGCGCTCTATCATCACCTCGTTGCTCTCCATGAATGCCACGCGCAGTGCGGCAGCCAGCTGGTCGGGCTCTTTCACCTTCGACACGCCGAAGCTCGAACCGTCGGCAGCGGGTTTGACAAAGCAGGGCATACCCAGACGGCGTGCCACCTCGTTCTCGTCGATCTCCTCGCCACGGCGCACCAGGATGCTGTCGGCCACGTTGACGCCGAAGCCTCTCAGATAGTTGTTGAGCACATACTTGTCGAAGGTCATTGCCTCGACCAGCACGCCGCTGGTGGAGTAGGGCACATGGAGCAGGTCAAAGTAGCCCTGCATCAGTCCGTTCTCGCCGGGGGTGCCGTGGATGGTGATGTAGGCGTAGTCAAATTCGACGACCTTGCCGTCGCATACGAAGGTGAAGTCGTTCTTGTCTATCTGTGCAGTGGTGTCATTGGCGAGCTGCACGTGCCAGTCCTGTCCTTTGACATCCACGATATATACATTGTAACGTTCTTTGTCGAAAAACGAATAGATGCCCTGTGCCGAGCGCATTGAGACATCGTGCTCTGATGAGTCGCCGCCGCAAACGATGGCGATGTTTCTTTTCAGTTCTTTCATCTTTATCCTTGTTTAGTTCTCTGCAAAAGTATTTTTGGTTGTTCCTGCGATAAACGTACGCCACTTCTCGATGAGCTGGCGCATGTCTTCAGGCCATTCAGACGTGAAGTCCATCTGCTTGCCCGTGGTGGGATGCACAAAACCCAGTGTGCGGGCGTGGAGTGCCTGCCGCGGACAGAGTGAGAAGCAGTTCTGCACAAAGGCGCGGTAGGAGGCGCTGCGCTCGCCGCGCAGGATTTCCATGCCACCGTAGCGCTCGTCGGCAAAGAGGGGATGGCCTATCGACCGCATGTGGGCGCGTATCTGGTGGGTGCGACCGGTCTCGAGAATGCACTCGATGAGGGTGACGTAGCCAAACCGCTCGATGACGCGGTAGTGGGTCACGGCGGGCTTGCCTATGCCCGAGTCTGGCGCAAATACAGCCATGCGCAGACGGTCTTTAGGGTCGCGCCCGATGTTGCCTTCGATGCGTCCTTCGTCGTCCTTGACGTTTCCCCATACCAGGGCATTGTAACTGCGATGTGTAGTCTTGTTGAAGAACTGCAGTCCCAGCTTGGTCTTGGCGTCGGGAGTCTTGGCTACCACCAGCAGACCGCTCGTATCCTTGTCTATGCGATGCACCAGACCCACCTCGGGGTCGTTGGGGTCGTAGCCCTCGACATCGCGCAGATGCCAGGCGAGAGCGTTGACCAGCGTACCCGTGAAGTTGCCCACGCCGGGGTGAACCACGAGACCGGCGGGCTTGTTGACCACCATCAGCTGGCTGTCTTCATAGACCACATCGAGTGGTATGTCCTCGGCCTCGATAGAGGTGTCGTGGCGCGGACGGTCGAGCATGAGCGTGACCACATCGCCCGGGCGCACGCGATAGTTGCGCTTCACGGGGCGGTCGTTGACATGCACAAAACCGGCATCGGCGGCACGCTGTATGCGGTTGCGGCTCGAGTGCTGCAGCTTTTCGAGCATATACTTGTCTATGCGCAGCGGCTCCTGACCGCTGTCCACGACAAATCTGAAGTGCTCGTAGAGCTGGGGTTCGCCTTCGAGTTCGTCTATATCTTGCAGGTTGATGTCTTCGTCTGTCATTATGCTTTATATATATAATAAGGTGTAGCCCCCGAGCCTATTCGGCTGCCGTCGGCGGAGCTTTGACCTCTTCAAATTCGTCCACCTCGCCCGCCGACTCGTTCTCGTCAAACGGGTCGATAAAGTTGATGGAGTCGGCTTCGTCTACCATGCCGCTGCCAGCTTGTACCACTATCGGGTCGTCGACAGCCACGCGGTCGCCCGCCGACACATGGCGTCCGTGTACGGTGATGCCATAGACCCAGTCCTTCTCGCCGGGCACGCGTTGGGGTGTGCCGAGCCTGAAGCCCATGGCAGAGAGTCGTGCCATAGCTTCGCGCAGCGAACTGTTGTCTATCACGTCGGGAATGGTGAGGGTTGGGGTATGCAGCGAGTTGATGGTGACATAGATTACGTGTCCCGACTTCACCTTGTCGCCCGCTGCAGGCGACTGGCTCAGGATGCAGTCGGGAGGGAGAGTCTTGACATAGCCGGTATCGTTGACCACCATCACCAGATTGAGGTCGGCCATGATACGGTCGGCGTCAGAAAAACGCTTATCCTTCAGGTTGGGCACGGTTATGGCTTCGCCATGATGGGTATAGGCGTCGAGGGCGAACTTCACCCCTATCACCAATGCCAGCACCACCAGTGCCATAGCGCAGAGGTTGCCCCACAGATAACGGCTTTTCAATTTGCCAATAATATCGGATGAATTCATCTGTCGTTATTTTCTGCACAAAGTTAGTGCAAACCGAAGATATTACAAAATAAATCTCCTTTATTTTTACTATTGAGGTGCCGCCTAACTTCACGGCTTCGCCGTAAAGTGTGCAAACCGAAGACAATACAAAGAAAAAACGTATGTATTTTCATTTTGTATTGTTGAGGTGCCGCCCTAATTTATGTAAAGTTAGTGCAAACCGAAGATATTACAAAATAAATCTCCTTTATTTTTAATATTGGTGAGTTCAAGAAGGCCGCTATGGCGTTTAGCATCATCCGAAGACGCCGATAGTAATGCCAAAAGCCACTTCGCTGGCTCGTATCGTATGGCGCGGATGCACGTATCAAACGGCACGGATGCACGTTTCGGAAGGCACGAACACGCGTTTCGGACGACACGAGCCAGCGGAGTTGGTCAGGAAATTTGTAGAGGTGGCCTCCAGCGTCGCAGAGATGGTCAGGAGATTTGTGGAGGTCATCAGAAATTTTGTGGAGATAGTCACGGGGTGCACAGAGTTGGTTGGTAGGGTTGTGGGGTTATCCGTGGGGTGTGATGGGATGGTCGGTCGGGTCGTGCGGTTATCCGTGGGGGGCGATGGGATGGTCGGTCGGGTCGTGTGGTTGTCCGTGGGGTGCGATGGGTTGGTCGGTCGGGGCGTGTGGTTATCTGTGGGGTGTGGTGGGTTGGTTGGTCGGGTTGTGGGGTCATCCGTGGTGTGCGATGGGTTGGTCGGTCGGGGCGCGTGGTTATCTGTGGGATGTGATGGGTTGGTCGGTCGGGGCGCGTGGTTATCCGTGGGGTGTGACGGGTTGGGTCGGTTGAGGTGTGTGGGTGTCCTTGGGGTGCGATGGGTTGGCTGGTAGGGTTGTGTGGGTGTCCGTGGGGTGTGATGGGTTGGTTGGTCGGGGCGTGTGGGTGTCCGTGGGGTGCGATGGGTTGGTTGGTCGGGGTGTGTGGTTATCCGTGGTGTGCGGTGAGAGGATGGTGCGCACCCTTGGCAACTCTGTAGGAGTTGCGATTTCATAGCCCAGGGTTGAGGTGCGCAGCGCCTCTACCCTGGGTACAATGATAAAAGATAAAGCTACTCTGAAGGAGTTGCGATTAGCCGTAGGCGTTACCCGCAGCGAGGTTTTCCCGGTTTATATTTTATGATAATTTTGCCATGAGGGAACGTTCTCGGGTTAGGAACATTGGATAATTTTCCCCTGGGGGTAACGCCTACGGCTAATCGCAACACTTACAGCGTTGCATGGCTGGTGGGGTGGATACCCAGGGTAGCGTGCTTCGCCCGCAACCCTGGGCTGGGGAATCGCAACACTTACAGCGTTGCCGCTGCTTGTGTAAGCCCCTCCCCGAACCCTCCCCAAGGGGCGGGAGTTCCACATCAAGCCCCATTCCAACTCTCCTAATGCCCCTTCAAGGGGATGGAGCTACAACGGAAGCCCAATCCCAGCCTTCTCCAAGTGGAAGGAACACCAACTGCTGGCCCATCCCAGCCTTCTTCAAGGTGAAGGAGTACCAACAGAAGCCCCTCCCGACCTTTCACATGGGGAAGGAGCGCCATCCAAGTGCCTTAAACACAGCGGGATGGGACTCCCGCCCCTTGGGGAGGGTTGGGGAGGGGCTTCAGTTGAGGGTGATTCAGGGGCTATTGCCCCTGGCTATGACTCTGGAAGACTACTTGCCCATGACAAACTCGAGGGTGCCACCTGCCATGATGTCGGCGTAGGTGATGTAGTTCTTCTTATACTTCTTGCCGTTGAGCTTTACCGCCTTGATGTAGCAGTCGTCGGCGCCGCGGCGGTTGGTCTTTACGGTGAAGGTCTTGCCGTTGGCGAGGGTGATGTCTGCGCGGCGCAGCTGGGGCGAGCCGAAGCTGTATACGCCCGACGCGGGGTCTACGGGGTAGAAACCCATGCTCGACCAGATGTACCATGAAGACATCTGTCCGCAGTCCTCGTTGCCCGAGTAGCCGTCGATGCGGTTGAAGTACTGCTCGGTCATCACCTTGTTGGTGTAATACTGTGCCTTGCGGTCTGCGCCGACCCAGTTGTAAAGGTATGCGCAGTGGTGGCTGGGCTCGTTGCCGTGGGCGTACTGTCCTATAAATCCGCTGGCATTGCCGCCGCCGTCGAGGTCCACTCGGGTGGTGTCGGCGAAGAGGTGGTCGAGCTCCTTCTCAAATTTCTTGTTGCCACCCATGAGGGCTATCATGTCGGGCACATCGTGGGGCACGAAGAAGTTGTACTGCCAGGCGTTGCCTTCGGCATAGGGGTGCATGCCCTTGGGTCGGTAGGTGTATGGATTGAATGGCTCCATCCACTTGCCGTTCTCGTCTTTGGCGCGGAAGAAACCAGTCTTCTCGTCGTAGAGGTTGCGGTAGAGGTGGGCACGGCGGTTGAAGTATTCATAGTCGTCCATCTTGCCCAGGTGCTTGGCGAGTCGCGCCACGCAGGCATCGTCGAAGGCGTTCTCGAGCGTGATGGAGACTGACTCTATCTGTCGTGTCTCGGGCAGATAGCCATACTGCTCGAGCAACTTCCATGGCGACTGGCGGTGCTCGCGCATCGAGGTGCCGCGCACAGCCTCGTAGACGCGCTCGGCGTCGACTCCGGGCAGGCCCTTGAGGGCTGCGTCGACCATGACGGGTATGGCGTGGTTGCCTATCATGCAGTAGTTTTCAGATCCCCACAGCTGCCAGATGGGCAGATAGCCATAGACGTCGTACTGGCGCAGCATGCTCTTGACCATATCGCCCACTCGCTCGGGCTTGAGCAGTGCATAAAGCGGGTTGCAGGCACGGAAGGTGTCCCAGAGGGAGAAGGTGCTGTAGTGGGTCTCGCCCTCGGGCAGACGGGCGTCGGTGAAGTCGGAGCGTGTGTAGGCGCCGTTGACATCGGAGACGGTGTTGGGCTGGATATAGGCGTGGTAGAGGCCGGTGTAGAAGATGGCCTTCTGGTCGTCGGTGCCGTCGATGCGTATGTTGGCGAGCTCCTTCTCCCAGGCTGCCACTGCCTGCTGCTGGACAGTCTCGAAACTCCATCCGGGGTTCTCGGCCTCCATGTTTTCGCGGGCATTGTCTACGCTCACGGGCGAGAGCGCCACCTTGACGATGAGGGGCTCGCTCGACGCACCGAAGTCGAGGAAGCAGCGGGTGTCGCGGCCGTTGGCCACGTCGCCGTCTACATAGACCTCCTTACCCTGGCGGAACGTCTTTGCCACTACGGGGCGTGAGAACTGGGCGTAGAAGTATACCTTGCGCGCCTTCTGCCATCCGCTGAGCATGCGGTAGCCCACCAGCGTGGTGGCGTTGACGAGGCGCAGCTGCGAATTGAAGATGATGGTCTTGCGGTCGCCGCCACGGTTCTGCCCGGCGTGACTCATGTCGAACGCCAGCGTCTGGGGCTTGCCTGCGGGATAGGTGATGCGGGTCATGCCCGTGCGGGTGGTGGCGGTGAGCTCGGTGTTGATGCCAGAACCGTCGAAGCGAACCGCATAATATCCCACGGAGGCCTTCTCGTTGTCGTGGCTGAAGGTGGCGGGGTAGAGGTCTTCGCCCTGCAGACGGGTGATGGGCTCTACCGATGGCTGCATCATCACGTCGAGCAGGTCTACACAGCCGGTGCCGCTCAGATGGGTGTGGGCGAAGCCGTAGATGGTGTTCAGGCTGTAGTCGTAGCCCGACGCGCCGTCGCCATTGGGGCATACAAACTCTTCGGGGCTCAGCTGGACCATGCCAAAGGGAGTGGTGGCGCCGGGGAAGTTGCCGCCCTTGAGGCTGTGGGCATCTACCTGGCCGGTGCCGATAAACGGGTTGACATAACGCGTCACGCCCTCGTCGGTCTGTGCCCATGAGGGCATGGCGGCCATGAGTGCCAACGCTAACATGCAGTGCTTGATGATTTTCATAATGGTAACTGTCTATATATATAATATGGTGCAAATATAAAAAAAAGTAAGGAAAACGGCGAAGACGGTGGCTGAAAAACTGCGGATGCGGACAAATATTGCAGCCAACAGCCTAAAAACCACAGCCCCACCCCTCGGCACGCGGCGCGCCGATGGGCGTGGACGCAGGGCTGTGGCGCGGGCGGCGTGACGGCTGCTGCGGGGTGGCAACCGTGGCTGACGACGAAGCGAGGACGGACGGGGCGAGGGGCAAGGGACGGCCGGTGGTGCGGGCCTGCCGCCCAAACGGCGTGGGGCAAAGTCTGATGACCGTGGGGGATAAAAAAACACGTTTGCAGATGGCTTGCGGCATCTGCAAACGTGATGATAATCGTATCTGTGGCGGGCTCGGGTACGCCCGAGCGAGCATCGGCGAGGCTCAAGATGCGGGGGAGCGGTCGGGACGCGGTCTATCCCCGGATGACGCGGCGATAGACATCGAGCACCTGGGCTCCCACGTTGTTGCCCTCAAACCGGGCTACATATTCCATGCTGCGGGCTATGCGCTCGTCGCGCCCGGGAGCTCCCACGAGCACCTGGCTGATGGCATGGGCCATGGCGCGGTCGTCGTCGGGGTCTACGTAGAGGCAGTCGGGGCCTCCCGCCTCTTCCAGACAACTGCCCGTGCAGCCCACTACAGGCAGTCCGCTCTGGATGGCTTCGATGATGGGCACGCCGAAACCCTCGTAGCGCGAGGGGTAGACACACGCCTCTGCCATCTGGTAGAGCGAGGGCAGGTCGGCATTGGGCACGCCGCTGAGCCAGCGCACCCGGTCGCCCAGTCCGTGGGCGGCGATGTAGTCCTTGACCTCCTGCGCATAGTCGGTCTGCCGGCCCACGATGACCAGCGCCACATCGTCTATGTGCTGCAGCGCCTTCACCGCCAGCAGTATGTTCTTGCGTCGCTCCACGGTGCCCACGTTGATGATGTAACGGCTGGGCAGCACGTAGCGGGCGTGCACATCCTGGAGCTTGGCATCGCTCTCGCGCAACTTGAAGTGGGTGCTGCAGCTCTGGTAGATAACCTCGATGCGGTCGGGGTTTACGTGGCCGTAGTGCATGATGTCGCGCTTGGTGCACTCGCTGATGGCTATGATGCGGTCTGCCTGGGCTATGGTGCGGTGGAACTTCCATGTGTATATCTTCACATCGGCCCGGTTGTAGTACTCGGGATGTCGCATGAAGATGAGGTCGTGGATGGTGACCACCGTGCGGATGCCGCTGCGGTGGATGCCCAGCGGCAGCTCGCCCGAGAGTCCATGATAGAGGTCTACGGCGTCGCGGCGCAGGTCGCCCACGATGCCCCACGAGCGCCAGAGCCACTTGGGCATGTGGCCGCGGGGGTAGACAAAGTCCATATTGGCGGTGGTGCGTACCTGGGTGCGCAGGTCGTCGCGTCCGGCGTCGGGTGCGTAGAGCAGCAGACGGGTGTCGGCATCGATGATGCCCGCGAGGTCGTTGGCCAGATTGCGTCCGTAGCTGCCCAGCCCCGTGCCGTTGCGCACGATGCGTTTGGCGTCAAGTCCTATTTTCATGTTGTCGGTGTTAAAGCAGTGGGGGCAACTCGTAGAGACGTATACCGTTGCTGCCCTTGATGAGGATATAATGGTCGCGTATGTCGTTGTCGGCGAGGGCTTGCTTGACCTCCTCCACATCGGCAAACTTGCGATACGCGGTGTCGGTATGGGCAAACTCTTCGCCCACGAGCCATACATCTTTGAGTCCGAGAGAGGCTATGTGGTCTGCTATGCGCTGGTGCTCCTCGTGGGAGGCGGCTCCCAGTTCGCGCATGTCGCCGAGGATGGCCATCTTGTGGTCTACCTGCATGAAGGCGAAGTTGTCTACCGCCGCCTTCATGCTGGTGGGGTTGGCGTTGTAGGCATCCACGATGAGCGAGTTGCGCTGGGTCACGGTGAGCTGGGAGCGGTTGTTGCTCGGGATGTAGTGCTCGAGAGCATGGCATATCTGCTCGGGGCTCACGCCGAAACGGAGTCCGATGGTGATGGCTGCCAGCATGTTGGTGATATTGTATGTGCCTATGAGGTGGGTCTGCACGCAGTAGGTGGCGCCGTGGGTCCACTCGAAGCAGAGGAACGGGGCGCTGCTAACCACCCTTCCCATCACGTCGGCATGGCTTGCGGCGTCGGCAGAGTAGGTTATGGTGTCGTCGAGATGGCGCTCGGCGGCCATGGCGGTGAGGTAGGGGTTGGCGGCGTCGATGAAGGTCTGGCAGTGGTGGGCGGCGAGGTAGTCGTAGAGTTCGCCCTTGGTGGCCATCACGCCCTCGAACGAGCCGAATCCCTGCAGGTGGGCTCGGCCCACGTTGGTAATCATGCCGCAGGTGGGCTCGACATACTCGACCAGTGCGCGGATGTCTCCGGGATGGGATGCGCCCATCTCCACTACGGCTATCTCGTGGGTGTCGTTGAGTCGCAGCAGCGTCTTGGGCACTCCCACATCGTTGTTGAAGTTGCCCTCGGTGTGCATCACGCAGTAGCGCTCGGCGAGCACAGCCGATACGAGCTCCTTGGTAGTGGTCTTGCCGTTGGTGCCCGTGATGCCTATCACGGGGATGTCGAATTGGCGGCGGTGCTCGCGTGCCAGCTCCTTGAAGGTGGTCAGACAGTCGCCGACCAGGATGTGTCGGCCGTCGTCCTTATAGTATTCCTTGTTGTCTATCACCACATAGGCACAGCCCTTGTCAAGGGCGGCGTCGGCGAAAAGGTTGCCGTCGAACGAGGCGCCCCTGAGCGCGATGAAGATGCTTCCCTCCGAACAGTTGCGGCTGTCGGTGGTTACGGTGGGGTGTTGTTGGTACAATTGGTATAATTGTCTGCTATCCATAGCTTATGTCATTTACATCGCAAAAGTACAAAAAATATTTTACCTTGAACCACAACGGACCGAAAAATGTGCGCACGGTGCAGACGATAGCCTCTATTGGCGTGGAGATGATGCCCGCCGGCGCGGATGTGGGCTATGGATGGGTATATATAAATAAGGTGGGGCAGGGGTGCATAACGCGTTCTCTCGCCGTGCCGTCTGCTGGGACGAAGATGCCGCAAAAAGTCTTGTCCCTTTTCAGGGCTCCGCCCTTTGCGGCGGTGCGTGGGGGGTGGATGTTGCCGAGAGCACTCTCTCTGATATCTGCCGCCATCAAGCGTCGCGCCAGGCTGCTATGGATGACGCCTTCGGCTAATCGCAACACTTACAGCGTAGCCGTATTCGTGGGGTGTGTACCCTGGGTAGAGGCGCTGCGCACCTTAACCCTAAGTTGCAACTTGATGAGTTGCAGAAGAATACCTGATACATCGAAGCAAGTAATGGGGAGATTATCTCTCGCAACTTCATACAGACTATCACAATGAGGTAGGCCGCAAGTATGGTCTTGCACGCGGCATCCCTTACAATGAATTGTCCGAGGAGGAAAAGCGAGGACGAAGGCATAAGAACAAAGTCATTCTTGAAGCCGAGCGACAGGCGAAAGCTGCTATTGACAAGGTGGAGAAATACGCTGTGCTTGCCACTATTGACAAGCAAGAGCTCACCTTCCCTCTTCTCAATATCAAGACACCTGTTCAAGAGGCAATGGATGCCGTTAAGAAAGAACTTGCCATTCCTATTCCTGCACTTATCGGACAAAAGACTTGGCGAGAGGAACGGACAACAAACATCAATGATGCTATTAAGACTCTTGTCGTTGCCATCAACGCTGAACGTGACAAGCAGAATAATGGTATACGAGCATCTGTCAACAAAACTTACACTTACTATATGCAGCAACTCAACAAACTGATTATTGAGAATAAGGCATTGCAGAATGAGAATGAAGCGCCAAAGGCTGAAAATGCAAAAGTGAAGCAACACATATCGCAGCTTGACGAGAACGCAGTCAGACGAGTAACGACTCAAAAGGATGTTGTTATTGAATGGCTTAATACCCAATTATTCTCAAAAAACGAGGACATTACAAAACTCAAGACTGATTACAATACTCTATGGGAGAAATACAAAATCTTGGTTCTTCAATGGAACGACTTGAGAAAACAGCCTGAACTAATTGAAACTGTTAAACGTGTGGAAGACCGCAGGGAGCAAGAAGCGGAAGCAAAACGTGAGGTACAGGCAAGGCAAGACAGATACCAAGGTGTACTTGACCGTATTATTAGTGAAGGTCATGAACAGCTTCAAGTCTTTTCGCAATCAAGCAGAATAGATTTCTATGAGAAAGAAACCAAAGCAATCTATTATGGTATTATGGCTACTGCCACAAAATCCAACATTGCGCTTCGCTCTCCACAAGGAGCAAAATTTGCAGTTGAAAGATTTCTCGCGAGCATGGATTGGAATGGTTGTGGCAACTATCGGAGAGAATGTGTCGCATACTGGACAAGACTCTTTGCTACCGATGAGGTTGTTTATACCGAACCCATCATTCAGAACTTCCTTTCGTTCATTGATCACATGTCGTGCAGCGCAGATACATACGTTTCACTCGGTGGCTCCAATGGTTGTGCTGACCAGCTCACTAATTGGGACGGAACACGGAAAGATGGATTGGGAGCACTACCTTCAAAGAAATGGCATGGTTTGGTGAGATAACATATATATCAATTCAGTTCAGACAACAATATAGGCGGTTCGGTAATCATATTTTCCTTTTCGCACTAGGTAAAATTGTAATAAAGCTCCTAAGATAATAACTTTGCAGCAAAAAACAAGATTCTATGGTTAAACGAACAAACATAAAAATAGGAAACATATGAAAAGAACAAATTTGTTATTAGCAGTTGTATTAGCATTTGCAGTGTCTTCTTGTCAGCAAGAGGATACTTTGGGTAATTATAGCTCTAAAGAAGACGCAGCTCGTGAAATTGGCTTCATCAAAATTAACGATATGCAAATGGCGCATTCTCGTTCTCCAATTAACTCGGATATGACCGAAATGAATCCAAGTTTGGGAATAAAAGCGAGGATTGCGCGAAAAAAGACTGGGTGTAAGAGTGGCTTCGGGTTATGTGACATTCGAGCTATGAATAGACAGGACACTTTTGTAAAGTATCAAACAAGAGGAGTTTCTTCTGACGTTGAAAAATACGAATGTACAACAACTTGTACTATTGATAATAATGGCACAGGGGTTATGTATTTTCTATTAGCCAATTCACCGAAAAGTCAAGGATTAACGGCAGAAACAATGCCCCCATTTTGCATAGATGAAGAAATAGAGCAACCAATAGAAGAAACTCCAGAAAGTTCACTCATTGTGGTTCCAGAAGCATACATTTATCAAAAAGAACTTGGACAACATGGAGGCTATGCTGTAAAGGTTATATACATCAATAATAGAAAACATTCTAATTCAAATAAATAAAAAATGGTACAAATTAAGAAAATTCAAGCAATTGCGACAGGATGTTTAATCTTGTTGTTAACAATGTTTGCTTCTTGTACAAACGAGGAGGAAGCAAGCGTAAGCGAACAGGCATCTATAAGGGTGTCTACTATGGGACATTTTTTGCCTCAAACTCGTAGTATGTCTGGAATTTCAGACAACATGCCTGTACTTCAGTTTAAGGACGAAGCCACTTATAACAATACGGTCAATAAACTGAAAACAATGTCAGAGAAAGAACGCAAAGTTTACATGAAAACTTTAGGTTTTACATCTGCCGAACAAGTACTCAATACTGCAGATGAAGAATTGGATGACATTTTTGAGATTGAAGACGAAAACATTTTCAAGAGTTCTTTGTCAAAATTTCAAGAGAAATATCGTGGCTTGTTAGCGTTTGATGAAACTGACACATATGATGTTACTCCATATTTGTCGTTTAACGACTCTATTATGAATTTTGTAGGTAACGCAAAAGGCTATGTGGTTATCGGAAATCATCTTGTAGGACCTCAAAATGATACTCCAAACTTTACTGGAACATACACCGTTACAACTAAATCCAATACGAGAGCATCTGTTCCTGGACCAATTCAACCTGGATTCCGTAGCTTCAATGGAGCTTCTCTAACTATTAAGAATGGGAAATACAAAAGCACTATGACTTTAGGCAGAATTGTTAATGGAAATTCTTTTGCCATAGAATTTGTTACCAAAAAGAAACAATTTTTGTGGAAGAAAAAAGTAAAAGCATCTTACTCTCTCAACTTAGAAATGTCAAGCAGCAAGTTCCATCATAGCAATATTGTAACATGCCCTTCTGGACCTACGATTTGTATACTGAATTTACCTATTGATTTCGTTGGTACTGTTTTTGATGCTTCTGTAACAAACTTCAAATCAAGTAGAGGCAATACCATTGGATCTGCAACTTTTAAAAATATTCAAGTAAGATGAGAAAAATTTTATTATCCTTAGTTGCTTTATGCTGTTTCTATTCAGCAAATGCACAAACATTTCGCTTCGGTCCTACAGTCACAGGAAACCTTAACATCTCGAATGGGACAAAAACGAAACTCGGTTTCGCTGTGGGTGCTAAAGCAGAGATGGATTTCAACAATGTGGAACATGGTTGGTTCATGGATGCGTCTGTATTGTTCAACAACAGAAACAGACAGAGCGAGAACTATTTCAACAACGAAACAAAGTTGACTCAGTACTGGAAGTACTCAACCTATTCTCTTCTCGTTCCAGTCAATGTAGGCTACAAATTCCGCCTTTCAGACAATTTAAATCTCCTCGCTGCTGTAGGCCCTTATGCAGATTTTGGCTTGACAGGTACAGACAAAGTCACAACGACTGACGCGAAAGGACATAGCAAAGAGGAGAAAGTGTCCTCAAATGTGTATGGAGACAAACTCTTCAATCGTGTAAACTATGGCTTTGATGCTAAGGTTGGCGTTGAGATTGCCAAGCATTACCAACTGAACTTGTCATATAGTCGTAGTTTTAACAACTTATTTAAGGGTAGTGGCATCAATGATAAAGCACAGGACATACAGTTGGGATTCTCATATATATTCTAACAAACTCATATGGAAATACAATGGAATTGAATAAAATTATTTGTTCGGTTCTATTTCTGACAGCCGGAGTCGTTTTAACCTCATGTATTGAGGTAAATGGCTCTGGCTATTCAGATTTATCAGAATCGGAAAAGTTGCATGTAAAAAAATGCGAAGCTTCCATGGACTCTATCAAGAATGACGGAAACCTTTATAAGGTTACGGTAAAGCAAGTGAAAGATTGCATAAATGGATATAAGGAAGCTATTGTATATGAATATCTGCCTTTTTGCTCTGGTGACAACGGTAGACCACCTACCGAAATAAAGAGAACGTGCAACAAGCGTAATATACATCTCATTGTCATTTCTTCCGTATATGATGATATATTCCCCATACCGTTAGACAATACATTCCCTTTGTTCGTTATTGACAATAGCGTTTATCATACAGACAATTATCAAACTTATGGTGAGCAATTTTACAAAAGTCTGACAGGTAGTGACAGTGAAGATAGAAAAACAAACTCGTTTCATTATTTTCGTAATGGAAAGTATATTTGCAGTTATGATTCAATATAGTTAGATTTATGAAGAGAAGATCTCTTGTCCCTGGCGCAATGCTCTTTGCGGCAATTGGCATAATGCCACAAAAGACAGGAGGGTGTGTCAAAACTCATTTTTTGAAAATATGAACTTGTAATTTGAAATTTGAGCATCCTAAAGAGACTAAAGAAAGGGCCGTATCATTACCCTCTCAATACAGAGTTTGATACGACCCTTTTAAATATTATAGTTATAATCTGTAACT
>ENA-OVGE01000958-OVGE01000958.1-human-gut-metagenome-genome-assembly--contig:-NODE-958-length-24784-cov-69.166889_pt1 | contig 24784 bp, 20 predicted proteins | sample MGYA00237769_ERZ505417 | MGnify/ENA primary metagenome ERZ505417 (study PRJEB26158, sample SAMN06016403) | human gut metagenome | biome: human gut; feature: ankylosing spondylitis patient; material... | reverse complement strand
TTCGTCCATCTTACGTTCTTTCCGGTGCAGCCATGAACGTTTGCCACAACGATGATGAGTTGCGTCGCTTCCTGGAGGCAGCTTCTGAGGTTTCTAAGGAGTACCCTGTGGTTATCTCTCAGTTTATGACAGAGACCAACGAGATTGAGTTTGACGGTGTGGCTCAGAACGGTGAGATTGTTGAGTATGGTATTTCAGAGCACGTAGAGTATGCTGGTGTTCACTCTGGTGATGCCACCATGACCTTCCCTGCCCAGCAGATTTCCTTCGCTACAGCCCGTCAGATCAAGAAGATTTCACGTGCCATCGCCAAGGAGCTCAACATCTCGGGTCCTTTCAATATCCAGTACCTGGCTAAGGGTCGCGATGTGAAGGTAATCGAGTGTAACCTCCGTGCATCCCGTTCATTCCCATTCGTGAGCAAGGTATTGAAGCGCAACTTCATCGAGACTGCTACCCGCATCATGCTCGATGCTCCATATCAGAAACCGGATAAGTCTGCTTTCGATATCGACCGTATGGGTGTGAAGGCATCCCAGTTCTCATTCGCCCGCTTGCAGAACGCCGACCCAGTTTTGGGTGTGGATATGAGTTCTACCGGTGAGGTAGGTTGTATGGGTGATACTTTCGAGGAGGCATTGCTCAACTCTTTGATTGCCACCGGCTACAAGATTCCTTCAAAGGACAAGGGCATCATGCTTTCAAGCGGTGGTGCGAAGGAGAAGGCTTCTCTGCTCGACGCAGCCCAGGCGCTGGTGAAGAATGGTTACACCATCTATGCTACAGCCGGTACAGCGAAGTTCCTGAACGAGAACAACGTGAAGGCTACAGCCGTAGGATGGCCTGATGAGGACCACAAGGATCTTCCTAACGTGATGCAGATGATTGCCGACCACAAGTTCGACCTCATCGTCAACATCCCTAAGAATCATACCAAGCGTGAGTTGACCAATGGTTACAGAATCCGTCGTGGCGCCATCGACCACAACATTCCTCTGATCACCAATGCCCGTCTGGCTTCCGCCTTCATCGAGGCATTCTGCACATTGAGCCAAGACCAGCTTCAGATTAAGAGCTGGCAGGAGTACGAGTAATCTCCCACAGATTTCACAGATCTCACAGATTTATATGAATACGCCCTGTAAGGCAAGGCACAAGTTCTAGATTGTGCCCAAGCCTTACGGGGCTTTTTTTATTCCCCGCCATGAGAAAAAGAAGGCGAAATGATGGCTATCTCATTATTTTATTGTACCTTTGCAAACAGAAATAAGAATAAAGAATGATAGTTTGTATAGCAGAGAAACCGAGTGTGGCTAAGGATATCGCCCGAATCATCGGGGCTACCACGGCACGCGACGGTTATATGGAAGGTAATGGTTACCAAGTAACATGGACCTTCGGCCACCTTTGTGAGCTGAAGGAACCGGATGATTATACTCCGATGTGGAAACATTGGAGCCTTTCGGCGTTGCCGATGATTCCACAGCGATTCGGTATCAAGCTCATCAACGATGAAGGCATCAAGAAGCAGTTTGCTACCATCGAGAAACTGATGCAGGCTGCCGACAGCATCATCAACTGCGGTGACGCCGGACAGGAAGGAGAGCTCATCCAGAGATGGGTGATGCAGAAGGCTCAGGCGAAATGCCCCGTCAAGAGACTGTGGATTTCATCCATGACCGATGAAGCCATCAAGCAGGGATTCCAGGAACTGAAAGACCAGGGGGAATATCAGTCGCTCTATCTTGCCGGACTTTCCCGTGCCATCGGTGACTGGATTCTCGGCATGAACGCCACCCGACTTTATACATTGAAATACGGTCAGAACAAACAGGTGCTCAGCATCGGTCGAGTGCAGACCCCTACCCTTGCCCTGATCGTAAACCGCCAAAAGGAAATCGACAACTTCGTTTCCGAACCTTACTGGGTACTCGCCACCATCTATCGCGACACTCAGTTTACGGCAACCAGCGGCAAGTTTACCAGCAAGGAGGAAGGCGAGAAGGCTTTCAGCACCATCGCCGGCAAGCCCTTCACCGTTACCGACGTAAGCAAGAAGAAGGGAAACGAGGCACCACCTCATCTCTACGACCTCACCTCGCTGCAGGTAGATTGCAACAAGAAGTTTGCTTACTCTGCCGATATCACGCTGAAGCTCATCCAGAGTCTCTACGAGAAGAAGTACACCACTTATCCTCGTGTAGATACCCAGTTCCTGACCGACGATATCTATCCGAAATGTCCGCAGATTCTGAACGGAGTAAGTCAGGCAAAGATCATGAGTCAGCCGAAATACCTCCCGCTCATCCAGCAGCTCGCAACAATCAGCAAGAAATTGCCGAAGAGCAAGAAGTTTTTCGACAACAGTAAGGTAACCGACCACCATGCCATTATCCCAACCGGTGTTCCGCCAACCGGACTCACCGATATGGAGGCAAACGTGTATGATCTCATCGCCAAGCGCTTCATCAGCGTGTTCTATCCGGACTGTAAATTCTCTACCACCACCGTATTGGGCGAAGTAATCAACGAAGATGGTCCAAAACCGGAAAAGATAGAGTTCAAAGTGAGCGGCAAGGAGATTCTCGAACCGGGCTGGCGAGTAGTCTATGCCAAGGATGCGAAGAATGCCGATGACGACGATGCTGATAATGCCAACGGAAATGATGGCGGAAATGCAGGCGATGGAAACGGAAACGGCGCCAAGAAGGAAGTGGTAGAAGAGCGAACCCTCCCCTCTTTCGTGAAAGGTGAATCAGGTGAGCATCAGCCTACCCTGACGGAGAAATGGACCACACCGCCGAAGTATTATACCGAGGCAACCCTGCTCCGTGCGATGGAGACAGCGGGTAAATTCGTGGAAGACGAGGAACTTCGTGCAGCATTGAAAGAGAACGGAATCGGTCGCCCATCCTCCCGTGCCGGCATCATCGAAACCCTCTTCAAGCGCCACTACATCCGTCGCCAGCGCAAGAACCTGATGGCAACTCCAACTGGTATCGAACTCATCGACACCATTCATGAAGAACTTCTGAAGAGTTGTGAGCTGACAGGTATCTGGGAAAAGAAGCTCCGCGACATCGAACACAAGACCTACGACCCTGCAGAATTTATCAACGGCTTGAAAGAGCAGATCAACAAGATAGTCCTCGATGTTTTATCAGACAACAGCAGCCGAAGAGTAACCATCATGACGGAAGAAGACCTCAAGAAAAAGCCGGCAACAAAGAAAACGGCGGTCAAAAAGGCTGAAGCAAAGAAACCAGAAGCAAAGAAACCAGAAGCCGACCCAATGGTAGGCAAGCCATGTCCGCTCTGCGGAAAGGGCGTTATCATCAAGGGTAAGACCGCCTATGGTTGCAGCAACTGGAAATCAGGCTGTCAATATCGCCAGCCATTCTCGCAGATGTAAATTCCCGAATATAGATGTAATTTTCCGGGAATATATGCAGACAATAAAGCCCTAATTATAATAATTACGTATCCCTTTCGTTATTATCATAATTAGGGTTTTCTATTTCTAAATTATATGAAGTATATTAGATTCAATCAAATCATAACAGCACTCTGCTGCCTTCTTCTGACAAGCTGCGGCATTGACAAGAACCTGAAGAAGGGAGAGAAGTTCCTTTCTCTGGGCGAATACTACGATGCTGCCGACCAGTTCAAGCAGGCTTATACCAAAACTCCAGCCAAGGAAAGAGACAATCGTGGAAAGATTGCCTTGAAGATGGCTCACTGTTATGAGAAGATCAATTCTACACCGAAGGCAATTGCCGCCTATCGCAATGCCATCCGTTACAACCAGGCATCATTGGACGACCGCCAGGCTTACGCCCGTATGCTCTTGAAAAACGGTGAATACAAACAGGCAGAAAAAGAATTCAGAATCCTCATGGATTCCATGCCCGACAATGTTCTTGCCAAAAACGGCTTAAAGTCGGCACAGATGGCTCCCATCTGGAAGAAAAAAGGAAGCCGATATAAGGTGAAGAAGATGGACGTATTCAACTCAAGAAGAGACGACTATTCACCTATGCTCCTGGGCGATGAATACGACCAGCTCTATTTCACCTCTACCCGGAATGAGGCAGAAGGTGATGAACTCAGTGGAATCACCGGCACCAAAGCCGGCGACATCTTCTTGTCAGAAAAAGACGATAGGGGAAAATGGAGCAAACCCGAAGCCATTGGTGGTGGACTTAATACTGCCTATGACGAAGGAGCCTGTTGCTTCACTCCTGACGGAAAGGAAATGTATCTTACCCAGTGCACCACCGATCCGTCCTCTCCCCGCTATGCTCAGATAGTAACCTCCTCTCGCTCGGATGCAGCCTGGGGCAAGACATCCCAACTACAAATAACGAGAGATACGCTGAGCAGCTATGCCCATCCAGCCATCAGTCCCGATGGCGAATGGCTCTATTTCGTATCAGACATGCCGGGAGGTGTAGGCGGCCTTGACATTTGGCGTATCCGTCTTACGGCAGCCGGTCTTGGCGGTGTAGAGAATCTCGGTGAACCCATCAACACACCGGGCGACGAGATGTTCCCTACCTTCCGTCCCAATGGCGACCTTTACTTCAGTAGCAATGGTCATGTAGGCATGGGCGGTCTCGACATTTTTATCGCCAAAGTAGACAAGAAGACTCGCAGATACAAGCTGGAGCATCTGGGTTATCCGCTCAATTCAGAAGCAGATGATTTCGGAATGACATTCGAGGGTCCACACAACCGTGGTTTCTTCTCATCCAACAGAAAGGACGGACGAGGCTATGACCACATCTATTCATTCGAGAACCCGGAGATTGTCACCACGATGAAGGGTTGGGTCTACGAGATGGACGGCTATGAACTGCCAGCAGCCCAGGTAATGGTAGTGGGTAATGACGGAACCTACAAGAAATTGCCGGTGAAGAGCGATGGTTCCTTCTCCATGGTTATCAACACGAAGGTAGATTATCTGGTAATGGCTTCCTGCAAGGGATTTCTCAATCATAAGGAGGAATTGAGAGTAGATACGGCTAAGGAGAGCAAGGAGTATGTACTCCAGTTCCCATTGGCTTCCATCACTGCCCCCGTACTCATCGACAACATCTTCTATGAGTTTGATAAGGCCACCTTGACGTCAGCCAGCACCAAGGCACTTGATAAACTCGTGGGATTGCTGAAGGAGAATCCAAACGTAACCATCGAGCTGAGTGCCCATTGCGATTACAAGGGAAATGCCGAATACAACAAGCGGTTGTCTCAGCGCCGTGCCCAGTCTGTAGTAGATTACCTGATAGCCCATGGCATCGAGAAGGAGCGCCTTACCCCAATGGGATACGGCAAGGAGCGACCAAAGAAGGTTCGCAAGAAGTTGACCGAGAAATATCCTTGGCTCAAGGAGGGCGACGAACTCACCCAGGAGTTTATCCTCAAGCAGAGCAAGGAGCATCAGGAAATCTGCAATCAGTTGAACCGCCGCACCGAGTTCATCGTACTTCGCACTACATACAATATGTTTGACGAGAAGGGCAACCTGAAGAATCCTCCGAAACCAAAGCCAAAGAAGGAAGAATCCAATGGCAACGGCTTCGATTTCGAATTTGATTTGGAATAAACGGATATAGATAAGGCACGGATTACACGGATTGTAATCCGTGCCTAAAAATAGCAAAGAACATTTACCCTTTTACCTTTAAAAGATTGATTGTCTGTGTTTTTCCCGTGATGCCTGTTACCACGGCGATTCCATTGTCACGAATCTCCACCTTCTCATATTTGGCATCAACAATCACTTTTCCTTTCAATGTCATAATGCCCCAATGTCTGGGAATCTCTTCAAAGGCGCAATAAGCACCGACAGGTTGCGCTATACTGCAGTAGAGAGGTGGCACGATAACTTTACCATCTACCTTCACACCCCATTTCTTTCCTGCTTGGTACAATTCCACATGTCCTGCCTCCGACTTCTCATGCAAAAGAAGCATCTCGTTTGCTTCCATTTCCTTCTTTTGCAACATCGCCTCATGATAGTATTTCTTGCCAAGGCGAGGCATCACGACATTCAAATCTTCCTTCTCATTCTTTGGATGATTGCATCCTATATAAGTCTTCTTCAAATTTGAATCCACCAGGTAGTAGTCCTGCTTGCTGTCCATAACAACGATACAATCACCATACAGGACAGCACATAGCCAATACACATGTTCGTAATCATTACGCAGGAAACACACATTCCTGCTCTCTTCATTACTCAAGCGCATCTTCCCTTCATTACCCTCACAATAGTACCATACCTGACAACCGATAGCAGAAGGTCTGAATCTGAATATCATATAATAGCCATAATTCAGAAAATCATATTGTGAAGGACGATAGGGCAAAGAAAAATCTTCTTGGGTTCGAGACATGAAGATGTCGTTATATTCTATAAACTCCCATCCTTTTATATTGACAACCTGGGGAGCCTCTGCTACGTTAGTGCCATCATCGATGACGGCTCTTGCCAACAGGTCATAATAGCATTTCTCCTTTCTGCGAGGTCGGTAGAACAGGATGTTTCCGTTCAGTAGTTTCATGTCATAGTAATCGCCCGGCTCCAGTACTTGTTCTCCGTGTCGGTTCACTACCGTCATCTTTCCATCAGGCAGCTTGATGATGGCGAACTCCCCTTTACTATCCACAAACTCACGATACTGTAGCGACTGCATCAATTCTTCATGGCTCATCACCATCATCATTTCTGAGTCTGGATGAATCTGAATATCGTCTTGCTCCTCGTTCATCAGGAAAAACTCTCTATCCTTCGGAGTCTCCTTTCTCTTGCCCACTTTCAGCTTTCCTTCGAACATTGCATTCCAGTTCCATACTTGAGAAGGCAACCCAAACACCCGATACAGTCCCACGTTATCTATAATCACGCAGTTCTTCTTTCCCTTAGCTACTCGCAGTCCACGTCCCACCATCTGCAGATACTTGGCAAGTGACAGCGTTGGTCGTGCCAACTGTACAAACTCCACATCCGGACAGTCAAATCCCTCCGAGAATATATCCACATTCACGAGTACTTGGATAGGAGCAAGTCCATCAGCAGGTCGCAAGCAAGTAGCACCAAGCCTATCAGCAGCCCCATCAGCAAGTCCATCAGCAGCCCGCAAGCAAGTAGCACCCAGCCTATCAGCAGCCCCATCAGCAAGTCCATCAGCAGCCCGCAAGCAAATAGCACCCAGGCGGTCCCATCCCGCACAATCTGGCGAGGGCTTTGATGTCCCGCCAACCTTAGAGCGTAGCGGTTCCGAGCGACGAGGAGGAGCGGTTACATCCCCTGTCCCCAGAGGGGAAAGGGGCTTGGGGAAAGCGGTGGAGCCCTCTTTGGAAAGAGGGACGGGGTGATTCGAAAAAGATAAGGAAGAAGATTTGAACCTTTCAATAAGTTCTTTTCGTAAAGAACTTGGCGTTTTGCTATCAATAGCAACAGCCGCTATGCCGTGTTCTCTATAGAACTCGGCAATAGCATTGGCATGAGAAATATTGATAGCATACACAATGCCCTTCCTGTCTTTGCCATACTTCTCAAAACTTTTATAAAGCCTTTCAATGCTCGGTTTCTTGTTCAAAACCCGATCCATCTCCTTGTTCTGATAATCACCATCTGCTCCTCGCTTCTGCAAGGAGTCGATGAGCCGTTGCGTCACACCATCGGATTTGATGCTCACGAAATCGTATGTCGCCAATCTTCCCTTGCTGATAAACTCAGGAACACTCCACGACTGCACCAATACGTCAAACAAATCCGTGAATCCTTTGCCATTCAATCGGCAAGGTGTAGCCGTCAGTCCCAGGAACTTAGCATTCGGGAATCTCTCCCACATTCCCTTGTAAGTCTTGGCAAGCGCATGGTGCGCCTCGTCAATCACTATCATTCCCGGTTCTTCCTCTGTCTCGTCATAGTGCTTCGACAACCATTGTATCGACACAGCCTTTATAAGTGAAGAACGAAGAGTGAAGAGTGAAGAATCCAACGGCTTTTCTATCAAATTGAAAGAAGTATCATCCTCTTTTTCAGCAAGGCGGTTTACACCGCACAAACAATCTGGCGAGACCTTTGACGCCCCCTTTAATGCGCCAGCCGACAAACAATCTGGCGAGACCTTTGATGTCCCCTTTAATGCGCCAGCCGACAAACAATCTGGCGAGACCTTTGATGGTCCGCCATCCTTAGAGCGTAGCGGTTCCGAGCGACGAGGAGGAGCGGTTACATCCCCTGTCCCCTGAGGGGAAAGGGGCTTGGGGAAAGCGGTGGAGCCTCCCTTAAGGGTAAGGGAGGACGGGTGGGTTTTCGAAAAAACTCTTTGAATGGTTTCTCGAATCTGAGAAACCAACTCCCTTCTATGGGCAACAATCCAAACATTACAATTGGAATGTTCCCTCAAAAACGATTCTACGACCGAAGCGAGTAGAACCGTTTTTCCCGTACCCGTTGGCATTTGTGCCATTACGGACTGATGAAGGCGCAACGCCTTCTCAATCCGTTCCTTCATATCCTCTTGGTAATCAAACAGTTTGATTACATTCATATTTTCAAATTATAATTAAATATTGTTATATTTTCGCCATATTGGTTGACTACTCCGGATAATATCAGCGATACCAATAGATTCTCTTTGAGAATGCCATGACTACAGCTCTAGGTAGTAAACTCATCAGCATAGCCCATTGATTGGTCTATGCTAATAAACATATTCTAAAACACCAAGAAATTCCTTTAGCTTTAAATCTTTGTTAATTTTACATAGAGATATATCATATATATGGAATATATTATGTATCTTTGCAAAAAAGTAGAACCATTTAAATAAATACATTTATGAGTACAGTTTCAGTAACACCTTCCAAAAGAAAAATCATCGACTTAAAAGATGATACTTTTAAGACCCTATCCATAATGGCTATTCAGAAGGGAACCAACCTCAAAAACTATATTGAGGATATACTTAATGGTATAGCCGAGGATTACGAAGATGCAAAGCTCTATGCCAAATTAAGAAAAGAGCATCCAGAGGGTCTCATCCGTGCCAACAAAGAAGAACAAGAAGATTTTGAAAAGTGGTTAGGCGTATGAAAGTCGAATTTTCTAAAGCCTTTATCCGCAATTCGCAATAAGTTCAATAAGACAACAGATGTATTCATATTATTCCACAATACCAGAACCAGCGCATTAAATGCAAATAAGCCAACAAGATGAGCCTAGCTTTTATTCAAAGCTCAACCCATCTTATCGTATATAATAAAAATCTAAATTCTAATCCTTTTGTGTGTTCTAGATCTGGGTAGGTTTTCGAATCTTGTCAAACGTCAGCAAGAACCAAGTACTTACCAAAGCTTGCAAGGCATACCATGATTTCACCGCTTTATTTCCCAACTTCCAAGTAGGTATAAATCGCATATTCTCTATATACTTATCATACGACACGAGAACAGCCGTCATACCTCCCTTTGTCTTCTTAGATACTCCCAAGAAAAGGACTTTTGAGGATAAATCTTTATTTATATATAACATAAGTTGCTTGATTTTAATTTTCTCTGTTTCCATTTATATCAGCTATTTGTTTTCAAATATTCTTTCCATTGTTTCAGTCTTGCTATTTCCATAGAATCGTCTCCATCTCTTGCCACTCTGATGCGGATAATTTCTATATTCTGTTTTGTATAGACACAAATTTTCTTTCCCAATTTCAGAATCGGTGTAGGGCTTTCTTTTTGAATAATCTCATCAATATTTGTATAAAGATGTTTCTTTGAACCATCCAACAAAGTCATGTTCTTAATAACTTTATCGCTCTCGTCTGCCAACTGAGTATCCATCTTGAGCAAATCAGATTGTTTTATGACATAAACAACAGAATAAGCAGAATTGTTTTCTATCACAGGTATTTTACCATAAGAACACGTATTGTTAGTATAATCATACGTCAAAATTGATTTCTTATTATACTTCACATCTATGCCACCCAAGTAAACGCCCATGGATAAGATAAGGCATTCCTTCGGGATTTGCAGTTTATCCAAAGCGGCAAACAGATTCTTCTCACTGATGCGTAAATCTGCAAGAGGCTCTAAAAATGAATAGCAACCATCAATGTATCTTGCAACTTTCGTATTCAAGGCTTGCAATATGACTTCAGGGAGATTACTCCATCCTTTATATCCATCCTTGCTGCTTATATCTGCGTCCAACTGATGTTCAATTGTCATTTCAATACTTGTAGCCCCCCAGTTTCTCTTTTCCTCTTCATTAGGCATATCTGCCAAAACCTTGCTTTTATTGTCAGTTTCTGCCAGCAGAGACTTCAATTCTTCAAACTTATCGGTATCTAATTCAGGATTGTTAATATGGAACCTTATCCTTGCATTTATCTTTTCTGTCAATCCATCTAAGAGTTTTATCACTTCGCTTTTTTCTGGAGTTACAGGAAGATAGATTTCCGATATACGATTGTCATCATACCAATAATTTACTGTATGAAGAATCCGTTCCACAGTTTCTTTTAAATCCTTTAATTCTTTTAAGTCAGAACCATCTATATTTGGCAATTGCATAGGATTGCAATAGCCGATATTATAGTCATTATAACTGAAAAGACGCATAATCAACAAAGTAAAATAGCGATACAATTGCAGCAATATTGTTTGGTCAGAATTAACATCATTGGATATTCCATTCATTTGATATTTACCAGTAAGCTCCCAAGGTCTGTCGGATAGATGCTCAAATCTAATCATATGAAAGAATATTTGATTTAAAGACCCAGGTATCAAATCAAATTTCCTTGGACTAACATTATCTGTCGTTAATATATAATGTAGCCAATCATTTTTTCGCTGATACACAAGCATGGCACCCAAAGCATGATGAAATTCCAAAAAACGAGCTTGATTTTTAAATACATATTTCGAAGCATCACTTCGCAGATTTTTGACAATAAGACCGCAATATGAGATAGCAGCAGACCAATATTGCTGAAACCATTCCGTATTCTCAGATTCCATTATTTTATTTAGTGAATGCCAAATTGTAGCATAGTTGTTTTCGCCATTAAAGCCCTTGCAAAATATATTATAGTACACTTGTACCAAGATGTTGTCATAGCATAATGGCTTCAATGTTTCATCGGTTGACAAGTCTGTAATCCGTATAAAAGTATTTTGCAAAAGTGAAGACAGATTATAGTATTCATACCCCACAGGTATCTGCTCTAATGTTGCCGCATTTACTAAAAACCCCTTGCTAATCCTATAAACATCCATATTGTTTCTTTCACATGAATACCTCATCAAATCCACAGAAGCCATCAGTAATTCTCTATCAACAGGAAGATGCTGTGATTTAGGACATTCAAATAGAAGCCTACTCAAATCATCTGGATTATAATATGTTTGGATAACTCGAAACATATAAAGCATAACAAATACTAATGCTAAAACAAATAAGCTATGTATTGTTTCTACCCCTATATTTACAATGCTATTATCAGAAAAAAGCATAATAAAAGGAGCTAAAAATGAAATGATTATAGCCGCTATCAATAAAAGTCGATACAGCTTGAACACTGGTGCTTCTTGGAATCGTTTTGCCAGTACCGTTGATTGATATTGATCGTCAATCTTCCTTATATTCTCCAAGAACAAAGGATAGCAAATACCAAGTATAGTACCTATCAACGATACCAAGAAGCTGAAAGTATAATTTGTAAAGTCCCAACTCATACTCATAAGGCAACTATCATTTATGTATTTTATCAACAATTACTATCACAGAATCAGATTTCATCTCTTGAAGATTCTTTTGAATACTTTTCAAGCTATCAAATATCTTTTCATTCAATGTATCAGACAACTCTATCTGTATATTTATCGCCTCAACATGAGTATTCTGTTTTGGTGTCTCACTTGTCAGACGTTCAATAACAGACCAAGAACATCTGCATATCAAGAAGCTCAGAACTACGAATATCAAAGATAAGACAAAAATAAACCAGTTGTTCTTAAGTACAGTTTTCATTTCCATTTCAATACAACTTTACCACTTCCTTCCAATTATAATCCCCCTCCCCAGCTCGTCCGAGAACGTCTGTTTGACTTGCACTTGCATTTTTTACATGCAAGCTTGTTGCAGTGTAAACCACCAATACAGCGTCCCCACTATTTATCAGCGGGTTAGCCGTACCAGTATTTTTGAATAAAGTTTTGATTTTATAAAATTTAACAATCAAGCGACGGCTTGGGATGTCTTCGTTACCTCCGCATCCGTACCATCTTCAAAATGGCGAACATAGTCACATGGCAGGAACGAGGCATCAACCTCCTCGCCACAAAGAATGCGAGTAAGGATATCCACAATGTACTCACCAAAGTTCACTTTGTTCAATTTGCAACTTTCCAACAACCCGAACATAAATGCCAAATTCTAGGCAGAGAAGTGACTTCCTGTCTGAAGCCTAAAACGGTTGCAAAGATAATATATTTCATTCAACCCACCTTACGCTGTATTGGTGGTTTACACTATAACCTGTATTCCCCAGGCGGTCCCATCCCGCACAACATGGCGCAGGGCTTTGATGTCCCGCCAACCTTAGAGCGAAGCGGTTCTGAGCAACGGAGGGCGGTTACATCCTTTCTCTTAATGGTTAAGGGAAAGGCTTGGTTTAGGATTAAGGACCATCCCGCTGGGGAGGGACAGGTGGGGCAAATATAGCACTGAGGGCGGTTTCCCTCTTCTTCCCTGAGGGGAGAAGACCGAGATGAGAGGTGGAGCCTTCTTTAATGGTAAAGAAGGACGGGTAGGTTTTCGAAAAAAATCACCTAAATATTTTTAGGAAAAAAATCTTTTAATACTCGAAAGGACTTTCAAAGTCCTTCAGCACCTCATGTATCTTATCCTTCTCGGAAAGATTAGCGTGTTCCGTAGGAATGCGCCAATCGATACCGAGAGAATCATCCAGTATCGAGATACCACCATCAGACCTTCTCTTTAAACTCACGCTCACTGAAGTTCTCGAAGAAATAGCCACAAGCATCTCTAAACAGGCGAGGCCCAATGATGAGCATGCCATCTATATCTGTTTTTATTACATTCATTATATCAATTATAGCAAAATCGGGCTACAAAGCTCCATCTCCGAAAAGTAGCTTAAATAAAAGGGGAGCGGGAGCCGTTCCCCATATATCTTTTTAATTCCATATATCTTCTTTCATACTGTTTACCTAGCAAAGCTGCATCTGAGCGATATGATACTCATTATAAACAGCTTTCTTCAAAAGAAGAAGGTATCTCCTGGGAGGACCGATACTGAAACATAGAAAATCTTTTGTTGTTTGCCCATAAGTAAAATACAACGGTTTTACACTTTTACCCATTGTTGAATATTATGATCAAAACGTTTGATGATTTTTGCAGGTATTCCTACTACCATACAATCGTCAGGGATATCCTTTGTTACAACAGCATTTGCACCAATAACCACATGATTGCCAATATGAACTGGTTTAACTATCTTCACCCCTGGAGAAATATAACAGTCATTTCCAATGATACTTCCTCCCATACCGATATTAACATCAGCATTTATATTGCAATTTGCACCTATGCGACAGGCAGGATTCACTACGATTGTACCATAATGCATGATATATAAACCAGGTCCAAATTGATTCTTGTACAATGTAAAACCAAGTTTATACGACAAATACTTATGAATGAAATAATGCCATATTGTCATCAAAATAGTTATAGGGTCTCTAAACTTTCGATTAGCCCAATACTCATAATTTCTCAGATTAAGGGTGAAACAAAGCCGAGGATTCAAAAGAATCTTTATCCAAGACTTTGCCCCCCCAGAAATGAGATTACGCTTCATATCTTGGCGAATATAAGCGTACATTTCCTTACGATTTTTTATCATAAATCCATAAAAGCATTTCCATGAATAAGAGAGGGATTACTTCCCTCTCATCTTAAAGTATCTATCATATCCTGCAAGCAAAGCCTTGCTGGTATGCTCCCAGCTCAACTCGTTGATGACACGGTTTCTACCATATTCACCCATTTGCTTACGCTTCTCAGGATTATCAAGCAATTCCAGAATTTTCTTTGCCATATCTTCTGCATCATTTCTCTTTGCATAAAGTGATGCCTCCTGTGCAGAATATCTACCCTCTGTCAAATCAAACTGTACTAAAGGTTTGCCCAATGCCATATACTCCAATACCTTATTCATGGTACTCTTGTCATTCATGGCATTATATTCATCAGAGTTAACACAAACATCAGCAGTATTCAAGTAGTCAAGCAATGTCTGATCAGGAACACGACCGGTAAATTCTACGATGTCGTCCAAGCCCATGTCATGACTCAGTTTCTTCATGTGCTCTACATCAGGACCACCACCAACAATACCCCAGAACACATCATTTCTTCCTGGTAACTCCTTGATATATTTAGCAGCCTTCAAAAGGTATTCGATACCTTCCTGCTGACCTATCACACCAAGATAGCCAACCATGAACTTCTTGCCACGCTTGATTTCATTCTTTGGTTCCTGAATCTTCAGACGCTCCAACTTTGGACCACTTCTCAATACAAAGACATCCTCTGGGTTCATTCCTCCACGCTCTATGGCAATCTTCTTATAACTTTCATTAGTTACAAAAGCAAACTTACAGTGCTTATAGGTCTGGCGTTCTAACCACAACTGGCTTTTATAGAACATTCCCGAAGTCTTACCGAACTTAGCCTCATACAACTCTGGACAGATATCATGATGGTCAAAGATATAATCAACGCCCTTATTCTTAAAGAGTTTAGCAACCATCCAAATATCATCAGGTGGATTACAACCGTGGATGCAGTCAAAGCCTACTTCCTTATAACATTTCTTTGCCAAACGATACTCATGCCACAAAGCTGCGCCATACTCACGAGCATATCCTAAAGCGCCATTTCCATCCTTTGGCAATTTATGGCGATAAACATGTACACCCTGCAGAAATTCATACTCCTTGTCATAGCCTTTACCTGTAGGACTAATTACAGAAACCGTATAACCGTTAGCTGCTAATGTTGTTGCCTCCTGCCAGACACGAGTGTCAAATGGCACAGGCAAGTTCTCTACGATAATCAATACTTTTCTATCCATATTGTAGTTTTTAATTTATTATCATTTAAAGGATAGCACAATTTGTGCGTTTCCTTCTCCTTTCCATATTCTTCAGAATACCAACATTTCTCTATTGTTGGCTCTATATTTGTCTCTATACAAACAGTAATATCTTCTCGTTGGATGATTGCTTTTCCATTTTCAACTTTCACTTGACAAGCAGGATGCAACACAAAAGTTGCATAACTATCACTTGTTGCCGCCATATCATCCTCTATAACCAAATTGTCTGCCTTATTAAAGCAGAAAGAGCGACTATGCTTATTACCATTCTGCCAGACACATTCGGCAAGAAGAGAATTCTGTTTTTCCTTCAAATCAGATTTCAGAAGTTTTGTCTCAGCCTTCTTTCCCCAAAGGAAAGCTCCCATCATCTGACTTTGTTCCTGGTCCTTAGTCCAAACGGTATTATGATTACATGAACGTCGGTATTCGTCTCGTTTCTGAATATTGCAATGATAGATATATGTTCCAGGATCTCCTAAGATGCAATTGCCATCTACATAAAGTTGAAAACTCAATGCATCTGCATGTCCATGGGCAGCAATACTTCCAAAACCTAAGGGTGCATGATCTATACCTATTACAACCTTACCATTCTTGCTTCTCAGAAAAGTATAACCACCTTCCTCAAAAGTCCTACTTTGTGAAGGCTTCCATAAAGGTAATTTCTCTAGGGCTTCGATATCAGTCTCAGAATAGAGCCAAGATATTGTCTCGGACAAATGTTCAAAGCTTTCATATTTTTTCCCCAACACCAAGGAGCAAAGTTGAAGAAGATAACGGTAATGGCAGATTTCTCCACCTTCCAAATCTAATATCTTACCCTCATCGTTATCACCAAATTCGCAAGCCTTAGTCTCATTCACCATAGAACAAGCTACAAACTCACATTGTTTTTCCATCAACCTCTTCCAAGTCTCAGGAATCTTCATACCATAACATTTCATCAAGTGCATCACCAAAGCATAGGCCTCCATTCCGAAGGTTTGATAATGCAAAGCCATCTCCATATTCACACCATCCTTATAATTCTGCTTCATCAATTCTTCATCGAGGATGCGGATGGCAAGCTGTGTCCATACCTCATTGCCAAAAGCAAAACCGGCATAGGCGATGGCTGTAGCTTCAACCAGCAAATGATTATTAGCCGAAGAGTATCTGGAATAATGCTGTGCGATATAAGAAGCCATATTCTTGATGCCATTCTCCATATCCATGAGCAAGGCACCATTAGCAGTATATCCTTTCTTGCGAAGAAAAGCCAAAGCTAGAGTCCATTGGATACAACGTATAGCAACCTCCATCACACTAGTCCAAGAAATACCATGGAGAAAAGAATTTTTTTTGTTCCAATCCAAGAACAACCCTTCTAGCTCTTTTGCATATTTTTCCTCTCCTGTAGCATAATAAGCCTTAGCTAACAAAGCAAACTGGAAGTGTCTATTCAATTCCCAATTCGTTCTTGCATCACCTATTTCGTCTTTCTGTTTATAGCTTAAGGAATAGCTGAAATCCGTCCCCCATTCTTTATCTGTCTGGAATCCTGCACTCCATCTTTCCTTATATATATGATAATCATAACCACCAAGGATATGTATATCTGTATTCAGATGGAAAGCAATATTCCTGAAATTCAGACCAACATGATCGGGATCAAATTTCAGAGATTGTAGCCGACTATCGAAAAGGTAAGCCGTTACGGCTACATCACGCTTACCAAAAAGCTTCTTTTCCTGCCCTTGCAGATATTTTTGTTGAAGTCTCCAACCGACTTCCGGCAAATTCATTGCCCGAAGTCGATTGAAGTACCATTGTAATTTACTCATCAATGATTGTTAATCATTAATTACTAATTCATTTTCACTAATTAGAACTCAGTCTGTTTGAAGTTCATCTTGTGCTCTTCATTCTGAGCTTCATGATTCTGGTTGATGTCTCCCCAGGAGATACCCTCATACTTGCCATCATAGTTCACTTCCTTCCACTGACGAACCAAGTCTATGACAATCTTATTAGGATAATTCTTCAAGACATCCTCGAAGTCTTTTTCCTTATTAGTTACCACAAGCACGTCGCTGTTCTTGCATACATCATCCAAGTCGGCAGTAACGAAATGCTGCAAGTGTGGAATCTTAGCCATGATAAAGTCCTTGTTGGTACCCGTCAACTCTGAAATCTTCACGTTACGGTCGTAAATTTTGATTGCAAAGCCCTTACCCAACAAACTTTCAACAACATCAACGATAGGTGAACAACGCAAGTCATCGGTACCAGCCTTGAAACTCAAGCCCAAGATACCAACCTTACGCTGACCTTGATTCATGATAAGTTGAACTGCACGTTTCTTCTGATTTTCATTACTTTGGAAGATACTCTCAATAACAGGAACATCCACATAGTTGTCATGTGCCAAGGTCTTCAAAGCCTTCATATCCTTAGGCAAGCAAGAGCCACCATAAGCGAAACCTGGCTTGAAATAGTAAGGAGAAATATTCAACTGCTTATCCTTGCAGAAGATTTCCATTACCTTATGAGAATCAACTCCTACAGACTTGCAGATGTTACCAACCTCATTACCGAAAACAATCTTCAATGCATGATAGGTATTATTTACATACTTCATCATTTCTGCCACCTTGATGTCTGTGCAGATAAACTCTGCATTGATATGCTCATACATCTCACGGAAAACCTTTTCCGCATACTCAGAATCTGTACCAATCAATGTCAATGGTGGATTGAAGTAATCCTCAACAGATGTGCCTTCACGAAGGAACTCCGGGTTGCTGACAACATTGAAATCTACGCCACGCTTCAAGCCACTTTCCTGCTCAATAATCTCACCAACCTTCTTGTTGGTACCAGGAAGAACAGTTGAACGGATTGCAATGAGATGCATGTTTGCAGGTTTCTTATCACCAGCAAATTTCTCTTTCAATGCACGACCGATACGTCCTGCCACAGTGTAGATATAATTAAGGTTCAAATGACCTTCAGGGCTAGATGGAGTACCGACAACTATGAAAGAAACTTCCGTTTCCATAATAGCTTCAGCTGCAACAGTAGTTGCAGACATCAGCCCCTTCTTGTGAGCTTCCTCACAAAGTTCAGCGATGCCTTCCTCAATGATAGTTGGCTTGCCCTCATTCATCAAGCGCACCTTATTCTCATTTACATCAACACCGATCACCTTGTGACCCAACTTTGCCAAACATGCCGCACCTACGCAACCTACGTAGCCGAGGCCAAAAATACTAATGTTCATAAATTACTTCGTTTGTAAATTATTTACTATGAGTTTAAATTTTCCTCTTTTGCTATAAATCATTTCATCCATAGAGCAAACCTTTGTTGTAATGTCCATGTTTCCATGCCCGCAACGCTTTAAAGTTTCCTCTACAACGAAATCAACATCTTTATTTGAAAATCCCTCATCAGGAGATATTCTTATTTCCAACTTGCCTCTCTCATTTTGAATCCATTGACAAGCCTTTATATGTTCACCTTCTTCAATGAAATCAACACGCGTAACCATAGAACCATCCTTGCAAACAAGAATATCATCCGTTCTACCAACAATACGCTCAATGCCACTTGCATCATCTATAAAGCCTTGCAAAGATTTATTAACACCTTCTTTCAAGACAATTCTATCATCAGTTTTATATCTAATTAAAGGGAATACATCATTGATTAAAGACGTAGAAATAATATGGTCATCATAATATTCCTCAATGCCATATCCAGGATCTTCAAAATAACCATCATGATCAAACGACTCTTCCAATCGTATAGTTCGCTCTGTAGTTCCATAATGGTCATATACCTGAGTTTGAAAAACCTGCTCTATTAATGTTCGCTGATAATCAAACAACGTTTCCGACGAAGTAAACGCTACAGGAATATGACATTCTAATCCTTTATCTCTAAACACAAGCGCCAGGCTATAAAGCGAACTTGGATAACCTTCAATAGCTTTAGGATGATGTTTTTCTATAATACGATGATAAGTTTCTGCTGTCTTAGAATTGATATTATAACTTGAAAGAAATAAAGTATTGCTAACATGAATTTTCAAAGAGATTTCATCTCTTGTTAAATTTCCACGTAACGACACCATGGGCTCTCCATAAATATATCCACATCGTTTACGATAACATACAAAATAAGCTTGCTCCCTCCAAACTGATTCCCAATTTTGATAAACAGTTAATGGAGTACCTGTTGTTCCGCTAGTGTGATTTTTGATAAGCCCCTTTTCTTTGCACGTTAACAATTCCTTACCATATTCTTTTAGCATATCTTTAGTAAGGATTGGAAGTTTCACTATATCTTCTATATGTTTAATATCATCAATAGAAGTCACTCCCACACTTTTACATAGATTCCGATAATATGCAGAACTAGTAAAAGCCTTATTAAAGATTTCCAAGAAGCGTTTCTCATTTCGCTTCTTTAACTCCATTGGAGTCATCTCGTATAAAGCATCTATCTCCTTTACATATTTATTTATGAAGAAAGAAGAACGAAGCAAATACTTTAGAGATTCCTTGATGTATTTCTTATTAAATATCAGCATATCTTATTCTTTTAATAAAGATTTATATAAATCATTCAACTGACGTTCTACAAAACCAGGCATATGCTCTTGAACCTTAGAATAAGATGCCTTTCCCATATCCATTCTGAGTTTCTCATTATTCATCAATTCAAGAACAGCTCGGTACATAGCGTCTTTATCACCAGGGGAGATTATAAATCCATTCTCTCCATTTTTTAAAATCTCTGGTATTCCACCGACATTTGTAGAAATAATAGGCAACGAGTAGCTCATAGCTTCAAGGATAGAAATTGGTAGCCCTTCATTATAAGACGGCAAGATATAAGCATCAGCCATGTTTAGCAAACGCTCTTTTTTCTCTCCATTCACCCATCCTTGGAACACGGCAATATTCTCTAACTCATTATGCTTAATAATTTCATTAACTTGCACTACATCTCCATCACCACCAAACACAAACTTAATTTTTCCTTCAAATTCAGATCTATGCTTTATCAAAACATCCAATAAGTCGTAAATACCCTTTCGTTCACCTAAACGCCCCAAGAATAGCAATACGAAATCATCATGCTTAACTTTCTTAACTCGTGGGGGAGATATTACATTTTTGACAACGATAACATTCTTATGATGAGTTGTCTTTTCAAACCATTCCTTCCAACTATTACTAAGTGCAATAATGCAATCGCATTTAGTAATAGTTTTCAGAACAGCTTTTTTGTGTCGTGTTGCAAATCTTTGAAATTCTGCTCCATGACAATGGAAAACAACTTTTTTTCCAAACATTTTAGCAAGATTGATAAAAATCCGCTTTCTCCAAAAACTAGCATCACTTGCCCCATGCACATGCACGATTTTTATTTCTCTATGAAATAACATCCATTTCCAGAACTGTACATATGCCTTAAAGAAAGTCAGCAATTTACGAGCACACCCATAATCTACAACCGTCGCTACATGGTTAAACGGTTCATAGAAAGAACTATATACACTTTCTACAGCAGCCACGCCACCATGTACAACATTAAAGTCGATACCAATAGTCAATACATTTTTTGTATTCATTTTAATCAATATATTTTTCCCACAACATTGTTGTGAGATTCAACTTTTTTATAACTTTTGCAGGATTTCCTACAACCATACAATTTGAAGGAATATCTTTTGTCACTACACTTCCTGCGCCAATTATAACATTATCTCCGATTTTAACATTTTCTACAATATTCACATTCGGACCAATCACAACATTATTACCAATTATTGCCGCATTAGAATGCCAACTACCAATTGTGCTCATCTGATATATATCACAATGCTCTCCTATTACAGCAGAAGCATTGATGACAATTGACACTCCATGTCCTATATAAAAACCTCTGCCCAAAGTCATACTTCTCGATATTTGAACTCCATATAATGTTGAAAGTACATGATGAACTAACCAACAAAAAGGAAGAAATATCCCATTAACAGAGGCAAGCCTTAACCAAAAGATATATACAAAACCTCGCTGATGCAAAAGAACATCGAGTACCCCCCCCACACTATTTGAATATCGCAAATAATCTGCCTTTATATACGAAAGAGCCTCTTTATATGTCATATTTTTCTTCAATACGGTGTTTTAACAATACTAAAAATTTTAATATCAAAGACTTCCATAAAAACATATAGGAATAGAATTGACTATAGTATTTTTGCGTAATTCTATAACTTTCAAAAACAGAATCAAAAGAAGATTGGCTAATTCCGCCGATATAAAATTTTGCCACAGAAATATGCATCTGTTTAAATTTTAATTTTGCAAAATAGCTTTTACAAATCAAGTCTTTATCTGCAATTATTTTGAAAGATTCATCAAAACCACCCATTTCAGCGATTGCATTTCGTCTCATTACCAATGCTTGATGACAGCAAGGCATTACCATGTCCTTCAGAACATTATAGTCTTTGCTTTTCTGGAGTTTTTCCTTACCATTATTATATTTGAGGACCACATCACCATAAACGATATCATTGTCATCGATCTTGTATACTAATTGTGCTATGCCATCCCGTAAGTATTCATCATCACTCCCTAGATACATCACCCATTCAGCTTTCGCCATTTTCCAGCCCTTATTGAAGGCATCATAGATACCCTTGTCTGGCTCTGAAACATAACGAAAGCGAGAATCTTTTGACACAAATTCCTTCACAATATCAATAGTACCATCCTTGGACGCACCATCAACCACAATACATTCCCAATCCTGAAAACTTTGATTAAGCACACTATCTAGAGCTCGCTTCAAAGTTTTCTCAGAATTATAAGTAGCAATAATTATTGAAACCATTTTATTTTCTAACATTTATAATTGATTGATTACTCCTAAAATCGTTGAACTTACTATCTCTTAATTTAGTCTTTCTAAAGGATGCCACACGCCCCATAACTAACCAAAAGACAAAACTACTCTTATCGCTTGTCGACAAAGGGCATGCACCAATCATTGAAACAAACAAGAATATCATTGTCGACATTTCAAATAATAAATACCGGTAATTTTTCAATGACTTAAGTATAACCAGCACTATTAAGGTAATATAAATATATTGTCCAAAATAGCCGACCTCCTGCATCAACTTTTGATACTCGCCATCTCGTATACTGGTACCAACATTAAAGTCATCAGCCCATAGATTATGGCGACCTGCACCATCACCAAAGAAACTCTCGTCTGCTTCTACCAACTTATATCGGTCTTCCACGAATGTACTATTCTTATCGGATACAATTTCAAATTTTTCTGCCAAATAATCTACATATTGCGCATTTGTATTCTTCAATACAACAAACATAACGCCTATCATTACAATCAAGCCGATTAAAACATTGATTAACTTTTTAAAATTACCTTTTACTATAGAAGATAGTAGTAAACCAAAAAATAGGTATAATGCGACACCAACCATAGGTGCACGCATCATACAAAAAACCAAAGTTATAACAAATACTACGATATGGTACTTGTATTTTTTAAACGAATCGTTATATTGAAATATTCTAAAGAAGATATATCCTAACAAGAAACAATCAAGATATGCTAATTGATATGGTGAAGAAAATATAGAATGCAATCGCAAGTCCTCCAATGAAGCCAATGCTCCATCTTCCATAATCGAGAAGTACCACGATGGTGGAAAGAAGAAACAATAAATACCAACTACACTTGTTATCAAAGCAGGTAACAACGATGTCTCAAATACCTTATAGCTTTTCTCTACAGATAGATTCCTTCCAACAAAATAGACCATCATATAAGAGATAGGTCCCATGATATGACGGAATATCAGTACATATTTAAAACGGTAATCATTGATAGTCCAACTTATCACGTCACTTACAAGAATCAATACAATAAATATATCAAATATATTCATTGAATACTTCTTTCTCGAAGCATAAGCTATAGCAAAAAACGAAAGAGGTAAAAGAACACTAATCAAGTATTGCTTTGCCCCAAACAATATGAGAAGCAAAGAGCTTATACAAACTACCCAAAAGTTGTGTTCATATAGCCAATAACTATATTTAAATAATTTCATTCTCTCTAAATTTTATTTTTTCCAAATATCTGTTAGCAAACGCTTTCCACTCCATAATAGATTCACATTCTCTATATTTTTTTATATTTGAGACCATTTGATGGTATAATTCATCATCATTTAGTATACGTTTAATCGCATCAGCAAACTCTTTCACGTTATTCCGCCGTACTATAATTCCGTTCAATTCATTTTGAATAACCGCTTTAAAGGATTCAATATCTGTGGCGATTATAGGCTTGTCAAAATTAAAAACTGTTTGAGGAATGCCACTTTGTGAAGCAGACAAATATGGGCATACAACACACTTCGAATGTCTTATTAATGTTGCTAATTCTGCATTACCCAGCCAACGATTTATTAAAATAAAACGTTCATCATTTTTTATTCTTTCCAAAACTGTTTGATTGCCTTTTCCTGCAACAACCACTTTTACAGGCAAGCATCCTATCTGATTTATTGCTTCATAAAGAATATCCAACCCTTTATATTTTTCGATGTAGCCGTAAAATAGAATATAGTTTTCTTTATCATTTAGCTCTGGGATTTCCACATCACCATATTCTCTATAACCAGAAAATAGCCCAAACGGGATAACACTAAGTTGATAATTTGAAATATCGATTACCTTCTTTAAATCTTTAGCAGATTTCTCTGAAAAGACATTAATACGGATACCCTTATTTATTAGCTTATCTATGCCTGGATAAAGAGAAGAGCTTTCCAAATGTCTCTCTAAAACCTCATGAAAAGAATGAACCACAGGCAAATTCCATGAATGTAACAAAGAAGATAGGGAAATCGAAAAATGGTTCTGACCAATAACGTTAATTAAGTCATAATGATAATCCCTCAAATTTTTAAACACTTTCCGCATTACCAAAAGACTTAAGCCTCTCTTTATATCATTCATCAATCCCTCTTCTCTTGGCATACCAAAACAAACCACATTATAGAAATGGAATTTATTAGAGAAAGTTTTGAATCTTCTCAATCCATCGGTAGACAAATTTTCCACCCTTTTTATACCAATTTGAGATGATATTGTTGGCAACGTGAAGCTCTCTACTTCTAGATTATGTTGAGAGCTAAACATTACATGATAAAAGTCCACTTCATTTCCATTCATCAAATGGGCTTCTGCTAATGAAGAAGAACTGCCTGTAAAATTAATCGTAACAATAGCTATTTTCATCCTGCTTTATTTCCTAAAAATTTTATTTTTGATAATTATATAAGTACATAAATACCATAGTTAAATCAACTAAATCCTTCATGCCTCTATGAAATGATACATCCATTTTGTCCACCAGTTGCTAAAGGTCATGATAAAAAAGGGAAATATTCAATACTTTATATCTTATTTTTTAACAATAGTTCGTTAAAATTTGAGATAATGGCTAAGCAGCTTTACGTTGCCAGCCAA